>VFQN01001743.1_pt1 | contig 35349 bp, 42 predicted proteins | sample 3512371 | NCBI WGS metagenome assembly VFQN01 (sample SAMN10412370, study PRJNA504923) | tailings metagenome | isolation source: Replicate 2 from Balatoc abandoned mine | place: Philippines: Itogon, Benguet | collected 2017-08-28 | reverse complement strand
GCGGGGAGGGGGGCGGGGGGGGGAGGGGGCGGGGGGGAGTGCGGGGGGGGGGGGGGGGGGGGGGGAATGGGTGTCCTGCTTTAAGGGGCTTCGAAGGTCAAGTGCTATGCTAGTGTTCGCAGGCTACACAGCCCGTCGGTTGCGCTCCTGCTGATGACAAGCTGGTGACCCTTGCTTCCCTGCGTTAGGGCTGCACGCTCAGATGTGTTCAGGGGCGTCTCGTCCATCTACTGATGGCTGCAAGGCCTTTCAGCCCGACAACAACTTCTTGCTTGGTGGATTATCGGCTGCATGGGCTGTAGGCAGGGGCGGGTCTCGGAAGGCGTGGGTGTCAGAGAACGTGGTTGCTTGCAACCGCGGTCATTGCAATTGCATCCGCGGTCATCCGACATGTGCATGGAGTAGAGCAGGAATATTTGCACGCGTGCGGCCGCACTTGGTGGATAGCCGGAAGGACCGTGGGACGGATGTCGGATTGCGTGCGTGTATGTGCTGATGAGCAGCTCAGCGTGTGCGTGCATGCATGAGGATTTGCTGCACACGTCCACCTTGTTGCACCCGTGAAATGCAGTGCTAGAGGTACGTTGTCAGGTGCTTATGCCGTGCTGACAGCGTTTTTGCCGGTCTGCTTGCTGTATGGCCGGTGAGGGGTGCTGAGCCGGCTTTGCACCGCGCAAAATAAACGTCGTCATCAGTGCTCAAGCCATGCCAAGGCTGAGTGCTGCAGTGCGGTACAATGGCCTTGCTGCTGCAGCCTGCGTTAAGAGCTGCTTGGTGTGCACAGTTGTTTCCAGTTGCAACTAGCCTTTTATGCAAGGCTTAACAATTGCCGAGACAATGTAGTTTCTGTAGCTGTGCAAGGGTAGGCTGGAATATGTTAACCTTTCAGCGATTTTGCACCTGGAGCTTCCAAAGGGCGTCTGCCTACCGGCCCCGAGTTGCACGGTACTGTTACGGTCTGTGATCGACCTTGATTGTACAGTTGCTGCAGGTAGAGACCCAGTTGACTGTGACAGGGCAGCAGTTCAAGTCTCCACAGGCAGTACCAGGCAGTACCGCTACGCCGGTGTGACGCACGTGTACTACCAGCAGCTCCCCTGTGTACTACTACCATCCGGCACAAACTTGGGTAAATACGACACCACTCGCAGCAGCCCGTCGTTGCATGGCAGGTCCTTCCTCCCCAGCTATCCCTTGCGGATGGCGGTATGGGGCTTGATAGCGCATTGCTGCAACATTTCAATGCAATACAGTAGCGCAAACTTTGTGAGGAAGTTATGTGAGGTCCATCACAGCCCCCGGGTACAGCGAGTGCAACCAGGTGCAATCATGTGCAGTTAGGCGAGGACGACCAGGTTGGGCGGGCACGTGGGCTGCCCGAACGCATGACATCAACTACCATTACGGGCTCTGGGCCCAAGCGTAAGCCACCGCGGCTGTGTGCGCTTTTCCAATCTTCATACGAACAGTCAGCAGCAGTGTAGCCAGTTGAACAACACTGCCTGATTCACCACGGTAATGCTGTATGTGCTTGCCGCATGCCGTACGTACGCATCTACGCAACCCCGCAACCCTTGCGCACGCACCCTCGGCACACCGCACTACAACCACCCCAAATGGTCTGTGCAAACTGCGCATGCGAGCTACATCAATCTCCGAGAACGATCATACCATATACACGCAAACGATGCCAATTGCTCACACCAACGCAGTGCAATGCAACCTTGCCTCCCTGCCCACAACAACACTCCCGCTGTTGCGCATTTGGAGTTGCTTGCAAGCCTGACAAGCCTGCACCACTTACAGTCTTGCACCGTCAGTCCTTACCACGGCCTTTGCTGTGCTCCGAGGTGCTGCACCTGCCTCAGCTTCCTATCATGCCGATGTCTGAAGCGCTGGCGGGCAAGGCGGTGTCGGTGCTCTTCGCATGCCGCCTGCCGCTGCAGCTGCTGCCCCACATCCCCACTTGCCACGCCGCCAGGCGCAAGCCCCGCACCGCTGTCTTCGCGCCCACCAGAGCTCGGCGACGGCGCAGCCCCCTGCCATTTTATCTGTGCCGTACCGTTGCTGTAGAAGGCCTCCAATAACGCCCCCATGCGGGTTGCCTTGGAGGGCGTGTCGCCGGTGCACGCAAAGTGCCGGAGCACCCAGTCCTTCGCAGGAGCCGGTCCCACCCGAGCGCTCCCATCATCCATAGCACCACGTATGTCCTTGTCGACGTCATCAAATACGAGCTTTGCTGCTGTCCGCGCCAGGACCGCCGCCTCCGAAACCATGGCATTCCAACTCTCCGGCCCACACGTGTGATTTGCGCTGTCCCTGTACGGCAGCGCCTGGCCGCCCTTGCCCGTGGTGGCGGGCGTTACGTCGTCGTCCGCGAAGGTGCAGCCGCACTCGTGGTAGCAGCCCGACTGGAAGACCCGCGGGTCGAGGGCTTGCCAGCGCAGGCGGTGTACGGCGACGCAGATCCGCATGGTCTCTCGGAACGCGTTCTGGGGCCATCGGGACGGGGGCACGGGCAGCACGACCGGCACTGAGGTACTGCGACACCTACTGTGACACGTGCTGCAGCCATGCGTGCTCTGTGCCCTGGCATGACAGAACGACAGCAAGCAGCAGCACGCCACTGCTACGGGCAATGGCCCCATAGCACTACTGCGATACGCAACGTCCGGGGTAATGTCTCAGTCTACCACCTGGTCTTTACTAAGAGAGATGCAAGTGCCCATCCTCACTCCGCACCTGGTCCCACAGCATGGGGTCATCCGCCGCCGTCACGCGCATGCTCCACACCCAGTTGTACACGCAGCGTACGACAGCCACCGTGGCCTTGAAGTACAGCAACCCTATGTTGGCCTGCATTGGCACGAGCAGACTCGTTATGTACGCAAGCAGGCGCTTACGCGTGGCACGCAGCGCAGTGGAGGACTGGGAGGTAACGGTACTGGGGTAACGGTACCTGCCGAAGCACAAGCAGGCTGGCAGGCACTTTGCAAAGTGGAGCCCCGACCGCTGCATGCCGCTTCTTGCCGCAAGGAAGAAAGCCGACCCTGGTACGTCCACCGACCTGCGGCAACTGCACGTGCGTGTCCTTGAACTCCTGGGAGTTGAACGCCAGGCGGTCGTCGTACAGGATGCACTGCGGGTATGGTCCAGCATTTGGGATGTCGTAGGGTGTCAGTTTCCATGAGGAAATTTGCACAGCGAGCGACGAATATAAAAGGGAAGACACGCGCGTCCGTAGGCAGGGATGTAAGGGTTGGCTGCAAAGGAGCCAGCCAGCTCGCTGTCAGTGCAGCTGACCGCACATTATGGTGCGTGCTGGAAGCCCGCAGAGCGCCGGCCCCACCTTCTCCATGAGCGCAATGATGTTCGACTGGCGGCTGAGCAGGTGCGGCAGCGGGTCGCGCAGCACCACGATGTCCGTGTCCATGAACACTGCGAGGGCAAGGTGTTAGGGTGTCAGGTCCTGGCAGTTGGGTGTGGACTAGTGTGGACCCATGGGTCATTGTGCACGGCAGAGTGCGTGTGCTCTGCACAATGCTTGCGACACTGCATACTGTGACAGATGGAGGTGCACATGTGTGGCTTGGTACCTCGTGCTGCAGCGCTCAGGAGAGCTGGGATCCCAGGCGAGAGAGCTTTGGGGGTGGTAAAGGGTGTTATCTCTTATGCGGTTGCTCCAAGCCAACGACTCACCCACGTCGTATCCCGCGCTGAGGCCATTGAGGATGTACTTGGACTTCGGAAAGCTGGGGAAGGGCACGGCGTAGGCAAAGGCACGTGCGAGGTATGGATGGAAGTTTCAAAGCAGGGCGACGACGTAGCGTCAAGCGTGCCAGAAGTACCTGCACAACAGAAAGACCCACGTTCCATCCCATTACTGCATCCTAATTCTCCAAGGCACGTGCCGCTGCAGGCCCCACACAGCAACCCTTACGCACCCCAGGGCGTTGAAGTTGTCGCTGCGGAAGCCCAATGCACCTGTTGACGATTCATGCTCAGCGTCTTGAACGCACTGATGGTTGTAGCCATGTGGTCCACCTTGCAAGGCACGGCAGGCCTGCAGCGCTGCATCCGACCACACCACCAGCACCAGCTTGCTGTCCAGCGCCTGACCCGCATGGGCCCCGACCTCCAGCTTTACGCGGGAAAGGCTTGCAAGGAACACTGGGACAGTGTCACGCAGTGCCTCCTCGTTTGCCATGGCCAGGAAAACAAGGGAGCGGTCGCACTCAAGGTGGGAGAGGTCGACCGATGCCGCGTGCAGCGCTGAGGTGAACTCCCGGGTCGGAAGGTTGGAGCCATGCTGGGTGAAGTGGCTCTTGGAAAGAGTCTCTAGCTGGTTCAGCGGCTGCGTTACAGTATGGCCTGTCGCCGGCTGCGTTTGTGACAGCAGCAGCAATGCCACGATTGGACCCAAAACCGCTTGCCGCAAGCGCCGAGGTCGCAGCTGGCACGACTCGCCTTCTAGGTAAAGCGGCATGTGATTACTCACCAAGTGAGCAACTCAGAATTTCTACCGCTGGGCTTTTGACCGGCGACCGACAGACCGTTTCATACTGCGCGCATTTCATCGGCGGCCGGTGACAAATGCCCAATCACATCATACAGGGCAAGACTATGCAATGGACACAATGTGCCCCAGTCGGCTTTGCGAGTGAAGTTGTGAGCAGGCGCAGCCAGGGCAGCTCCCCTGCAACAGTTGCACCCAAGTGCCGGGGTGGAGCTTCAGGTCTTGATTGCATTCGCTGACGAGACAACCCCCTCCCCCAGCAGCATTGCAGCACTTCTGGTAAAGTGTGTAACTTTACCGTATGCGCCGTGTCAACGGGGCATGTGCGGTACACGGGTAAGACGAGGGCACAGGGCGCTCCACCTGTTGGTGGTGTGGGACCAGGTTCGTACACGTGGACCAGACTGGGCATGCAGGCTTGATGGGGGCCTTCAGCCACGCCTGTGTACAGCCCAAGGCCACATTCGCAGCCTAACGTAGCAGGTTGACCCTGCCTGCCACTCAAGGTCAGGCGCCAGGAGTTGCAGGCACAGGCTTGGGGGGCGTGCGCGGCTTGGCACTCAACACGGCAACCTGACGCTAATCCTCCTTCCATAGGCGAGTATAAAGGACTAAACGGCAACCATGGCGTCAAAATCTGCAAATACAATAATGTCATGCGTGTGTCCATGCACCTGTGTAGCCATGGAACAACACAAGCCGTGTGGCTGCGGCCCGCGGCACAGCACACGAGGCGCTCCCGTTGGGCGCTCCCCTGCTTAGCGTAGTCCATGACCCAGTGTGGTACCCTAGTAATGCCTCATATTCACTTGCGTTCGAGTCGTACGACGGCCAACCTGTCATGTGCTACCGCAACAGTTCTTTCGCGCGTGTCACAGCCACCCTGTCGACAAAATACCACCAGATTAACGCCTAGGTGGCGCCACGGCGCCCGTACGCGTTAATGTGGGACAATTAATAGCCCGCTACCGCATACCACACACCTACAGAGCACGCCTACCAGCACGCTTCTCCATCGCCCACTGCAAAGCGCTATCCACCATCCGCTCGCTTGTCCGCCGCTCGCTTCTCCCTATGTTCCACCCCACCTCACTTCCCCTTCCCCTTCCCCTTACCTTCCTTAACCTCCCCCTCCTCCACCCCCAGCACCCTTCGCATCACCTCCGCCCGCTGGCTGAGCTGTGTGTCCGGGCTGGCCGCGTGCACCAGCACCTGCTGCTCCCCGGCCCTGTACCCCGCCCCCGCGCCGCACACCGTCCCAAACTGCTCCTGGGGCAGCTCCACAAACACCATGTCCAGGGCCCGTGCGCACATGGGCACGAAGGCCGCAAAGCGCTCCTGCTCCCACACCGCCTCGTCGCCCTGCCGTGCCAGCGTGGACATGTCCAGCAGCAGCGAGTACGCGCACCGCAGCGCGCCGGGGGTGCTCCGGTAAAACGTCACGCCGGTGGAGTACTTGGTCGCATCTGGGTCATTGGCAGCAGCTGCTGATGCAGCTGGTCCAGCCTGGAGAGCCCTCTGCTCCGCGGATGCCCCCGTCGCCCCGTCCATTGCGAGCGCCGTTGCGTTCTTCACTACATACTCTGTTGCGGGGGAGCCGCAGTCGGACACCGCGACGGCAATGTCCGCGCCGCTCTTAAGCAGCACCGGGAACGGGTCCCGCAGCACGACCACGTCCGCGTCAAGGTACAGCACGTCCGAGCCCGTGGTCAACGCGTTGACTATGTACTTCATCTTGGCCATGCCGTACGCGAAGGCCTGGTGGCTGGGGTACGACAGCTCCCCGTCATGCAGGCCGCTGGCCGCGTCGGCCAGGCACACGTGGCTGTAGTCCTGCTGCAGCTCGGCGCAGTGGCGCTCCGCCCCCGCAGTCACGCCCATGACCACGGTGTGCTGGGTGAGGTCCTGTGGGCTCTTGTCCTTGGCGCTGTCCTTGTCCCCGCCCTCTTGGAGCTCCGCGGCGGAAACTGGGATGCGGCTGAGGCTGTGCAGCAGCACCGGGACCAGCTCTTGCATGGCTGTGGGTTAAGGGGTCAGGAGGGGGGGCCGGGTAAGGGGTGAGGGGGGAGCGGGCGGGGGTGTAGAGGAGGCAAGGTTGGGGAGTCGGGGCGTGGTTGCTGGCCTTCTGCCCTTGCCGTGCAGGCCCTTTGGGTTTTTGCTGCCGGAAATGTCTTCTACACTCGCACGTGCCTCTGTAATGCCGTCATGCTTCAGCTGCAAAGTTGGCCCAACCCACACGAGCCCTCTGCTCCGCCAGGACACCCAGGACATATGCAAACCCTCCCCATCCCCTCCCCTCCCCTCCCACCCCCGACCCCCGCACCTATGTTGTTTGCTATGGTGAGGATGACGTAGCGCCGTGCGCAGCTTTCCCCGCGAGAGTCCCTTCGCTCCTCCTTGTCGGCGTCATACTTGCCCCTGGACTGTTTGACGTGGCTCAGGAAGCCCTCGTCCGGGTATCGGGGGCCGTCGCGGCCCACGGTCTGGTGGGCGGCCTCGTATAGGTTTGTCAGCGGTCGCCTAAGAGGATATATGTTACGCTCTTTAGTGCTGCCTGTGACACAGCATGCGGTGTAGTGAAGCAGTAGCAAGGTGAGCGCGAGGGGAACGAAGCCGGACGTTCGCTGACGGATGCCCACAGGGCTAGAGTTCCGCATGTTTGCGGTTATTATAATTGCGTTAGGCCGTTGGCATTTTACAGGAAAAGGGCATCTGTCGCATGGCCCATCACTCATCGTTATTGTAAATTAGCTCACAGCTAATGCTGTAGGAGCTACTTCACTCCATCTAATGTAGTACCTTACTTGAATTTGACTACTTGTCGGCGCGCTGGATACCCCAATAGCTTCCGTTTCGCGCCCAACTTCCGCAACAGCGGCCCCAACAGCGATCCCAGATTACACGCGCCAACCGACAAAACTCATGCAGTAGTACGATGTAGTTGACCGATGGAACTCCACTATGGCCCAGATGCTGCGGGGTTGGTCAGCAGCATGGGTCCTCCTAACCCTCGTCTGCAGCCAGGCTGTGTCAGCTGTGTCTGCTGCCCCGAACGCCAAAAAGCCTTCCCCAAACAAGGCCGCCCTGATGGCAGAGGCGCATTTTGATGGATACGGGGTGCGGCTGCCCACGCGGGAGTTCACAGCGGCACTGAGGGAAGGTGCGCCGCTAGGTCCACGGGACGGAACAGATGCACCAATTGCACCACCAGCGCACCAGCTGGGCAGAATGCACCTTCACCCTCCAGCTGTCAGTTGCGTGTTATACTTCAGCGTCTTAGGCCTAAAGTGCGTTGAACAGGTACCCTGCAAAGTGCAGGTACCGATGTGCGTTACACGGATCCTCCAACACTTGCGGCGTGTCCCTCACCTCCCAGCACATTCGGGCGCGCACTCCCAACCTGCACCATGCCAAACTCAGCCCCCAACCAACCCGCCTCCCGCAACAAGCGCCTGCAACCCATGCATCCCCCACTGCAGCCGCCGTCGACGTCTCCCATGCCGGCTGCAGCCGCTCCCTGGTCATCCTGGCCATGGCCAACGAGGCGGCGCTCAACCACACCGTCCCAGTGTTCCTGGCCAGCCTAAGCAGAGTGCAGCTGGCGGGAGGGAAGCACAAGGGCCAGGCGCTGGACAGCAAGCTGGTGCTGGTGGCGTGGTCGGAGGGTGCGCTGGCGGCGTGCAGGGCGCTGCAGCGGCGGGGGCAGCAAGGGCAGGGGCAGGGGCAGCAGGGCTACATGCACCAGTGCGTGCAGGACCGGGAGCACCGGGCGGCAACGGGGTCGTTCGGGTTCCACGATGAGGGCTTTAACGCCCTAGGGTGAGCTGGACACGTGGGAAGGGCACTGGCCTGTTGCTCACGGCCTGGCATGGCGGACCGTTACGTGCCGATGGGCGGCAGTGGGCTTGGCGCCCTTGGGCTGTCTAATCCAATCTGTGGGCTTGAAGGTCCTGCAGGGTGCCTGCATTCAAGGACGCTGGCTGGTTCGGTGGTGGCGGGCTGTGCATGTGTAGCCGTTGCGGCGTCATCGTACGTGTACGCATGGGCGGAAGTCTTGCGTTGCTGAGGGGCACGTTACAGCTACGGCCGACTGCCTTCCGGCAATATGATGCAGGTTTGCCAAGATCAAGTACATCCTCAACGGCCTCAGCGCGGGGCATGACGTCGGTGGGTGCTGGATATGTCCCCGGCCGGCCGGTGGGCGTCCCGTGCTACATTCCGTTGTGTGGCACACCGTAAGCGTGCCCTTCCCTGGCTGTCGCGCAAACGGCACGCGCCCACATCTCCTTAGCACCTCCACGGTGCCGCTTCTGTACGGCATGCGCCGCCCCGACAGCACGCACAGGACGCAACGCAAGGCACTCACACCCCATCACTGCATCATGCCCTGACTCTGCATCCCCTACCTGCCTTCCCACAGTGTTCCTGGACACTGATATCGTGATGCTCCGAGACCCGCTGCCGTACCTGTTCGCCAGCGGCGCGGACTCCCTTGGCGCCATGGAGAAGTGCCAGGTGCACAACGCCTCGCACGCGCTGCACTCGTCCGAGTTCCTCAGCCTGGGCCGCATGCCGCCGCCCATCAACATCGGCGTGCTGTACTTCCGGGCGACGGCGGCCGTCACGCGCTGCGTATACAACTGGGCGTGGGAGATGCACAGCGAGGTGCATGTCCGGCCGCAGATCTGGGACCAGGTGGGGGTGGGAGTCTGGGGCCTTGGGTCGTGCTTGGGATCACTGCAGCCTATAGCCGGTGAAGGGGCTGCGGTAGCACGGGGCTACGCCGGTGCATGTGCGGGAGAATGTGCCATGCGGGTGGTGTGGGGTTCCAGCAAGATGGACTCAGCATCAGCGACCGCGCAGGCATGTAGGATGACGTTTGGACGTCCGTCCTCCCAAGGGGTTCCCCGCGCCATGCTCGTGGCCTTTGCAGGATATCTACAACAAGATCATGCTGCGTTGTACGGCTGTGCACGGCATCCGGCTGCACGTGCTGGACCCACGGATCTTCCAGTCGGGCTGCTACCCGCAGTGCGGCTGCAAGTACGCGGATGACGAGATCACAGCGGAGCGGATAGGGAAGTTCAGCCGCGGACACAAGCTCCTGTCGGGCGGGCGGTGCAGCCCTGAGCATTGGGGTGAGCCGGGACATGCTGCTGGTGCTGATTTTTCTTTCGGTATTGCCGTTGCTCCTGCCCTGCGTTGTGCTGCTGTTGCTGGGGAAAGGGCACAGTAACTCCCATGTGGGAGACACGTGTATCCTGGCGCCCCAGATGATGGGACGATTGTACGGCACAGGGCGCCCACCTGTTCCGCCACCTTCGGCGGGTTCCCTGTAGCCGGATATGCATCCGTACCGGTACCTTTGGCTTAACACAATATACTCAAGGAATGGAGCCCGGACCTCACTGGGACCTATGTTTCTACTGTCCACAGGGGAGTGGATCCTGCGGCACTACCCCTGCTCCGGCAAGACGGACATCAAGGGAGTCCTTATGAGCGGCCTCATGCAGGGGTACTACGCCAAGAAAGCAGCGGTCATTGCGAAGGCTCACCAGGGGTAGCAACGGCAGGCTTGATACACTGTACGTGTACCACCAACGTGAGGCCGGGAGCGCCATCATGAGCATTAACGGGATGTTTGGTACCTAGGCAACCCAAGTAAGCGTACGCTGCGTGGCTAGCAGTTGTGGGCCAGGGGGCAGGTGCATGCTAAGTTGTCGATGTACCGGACCGGACTTGCAGTGCCAGCGGAGAGAACGGGCAGGGACGTGGCACATGGCATGGCAAGCGGGGCGGCCAAGATCCGCCAGGACTCGAAGGGGGCACGCTTAAGACGGGGGGGCACGTATTTGTGCAAGGCGGGTAGACGGGTTGAAATGTGTGCAAGGCGCCACGGCACGTCGACCGACGTAAATGAACCGCTTTGATGCCTCCGCCGTCAGCATGGCGTGGCATGTTGCGCCTGGTGGCACACACACCGGTAGACCGGTATTGTGTTACCCCGCTTTGAGGCCTGCCGCGGAGCGATTTCCCATGCCCTTCCTCTGCGCTGCGTTAGTAGATGATTACCACTGTGGGCGTGAACGTAGCTAGGGCAGTAGGCCCAAGCAACAAGACAAGGGGCCCCAGTTTGGTTAGCGGCCCTCCTCGTGACATACACTCGCTGCACACGTGGAATCGCCACCTGTCAGCGGATCACACTGTAATATCCTCGTATCAGGGGTCGATGGGGTGGAACGGTGGATGTCCATTGATGGCGGATCGGGCGCCTTGGGGGCGGTGCTGGGCCGTGACCGGCAAGGCACAACCGGTAGTATTCAGGACTGCCGCACAGGCATTTGCTGCGTTACTGGGTCGTGGTCTTGTAGATCCAGGTAGACTATGACTGCTGCACGTACGCCTGATGACAAGCTAGGCCCCTGCAGCGCGCGTTGACTTGCTGTGTTCCTCAGCTGTAAGGATGATACGCCGAGCGCTCTTTCAGTCAGCACACTCTCCATGTGTGCCCAACATGGCCCGACCATTGTTTCCATTGCGCTGCATCATTTCCATGGATTAATAAATGATTGCTGTTCGTGGGCCCCTCAGGGGCGGTGCTGGGAGGTGACCGGCAGGGAACTAGTGCTCAAAAGGCTGCCGTACGGGTACTTACTGCGTTGGTCATAGGTCAAGATCACTACACGTGCGGCTATTGGCAAACTAGGCCACCTAAGATCATGCATCACATTCCTGTGTTACTCAGCTGCTAGGATGACACGCCGAGCGCTCTGTCAGTCAGCACACACTCCAACTCGAGCATGCGTGCCCACCATTCCATCGTCCCCACTGCGCGCTAGGCCTGACCAGCAACGGTGCCGCCAGACATACTTTTAAACTTCACAAATGCACGCCGATAGCTTCACTGTGCGCATTGCCACAGCTCCCTGAGCACATATTTCTGCTCATTTCGACATCCAGGCGCAACAGCTCCAGCTGGGAGCGTAGCCAAAGCACAGTTTTTTTCAGCAATCACCAATATACATGACATTACATTTCAGCGCATGATGACAGGAGCATGAGGACATGTTTGCCACAGCTGCTTTACCTATTTCTTTTTGCGCTTGTCGGACTGCTGTGCGCGCCCCATGTAGCTCCTGTCAGTAGAGTCGCAAAACTCACTTCAGGACATTTCAATCAGTATGGAGTTAACCTCCCTACACTAGAATTCTCTGCGGCCATGCGTGCCGGTAAGCCCCAACCAGTCGGGGGAGCCGTCGCAAGCGTACATACGTACACATAACATCGTCTAACGAAATATGGCACAGGGTTACTCCTTTGCCCCCGTCCTATCCATGCCTTTGCCCGACTGACCCCTCTGAAACCCTCAACCCCTCCTGTCTCCCAATGTCACGGCCCCCAGCCGCAATCGACATCTCCCACGCCAGCTGCCGCAAAACGCTGGTCATGATCGCCATGGCCAACGAGGAGGCCATGCGGGAGACGGTGCCGTACTTCTTGCTGAGCATGAGCAAGCTGACGCTGGAGGAGGGCAGCCAGGCGGGTCAGCGGCTGGACAGCAAGCTGGTGCTGGTGGCGTGGTCCAACCAGACCATGGAGGCCTGCGTGGCGCTGCAGCACAACTACACGCACCAATGCGTCCGGGACACGGAGCACAGGGCGTCCAACCAGTCGCTGGGCTTCCACAGCAACGGCTTCAACGCGCTTGGGTGGGTCGGGGCGGGTATGCTGGCCGCAAGCGGTGTGCAGCTAGGTGACCCTGCACTTCGGGCGCACCACACGCGTGACGCATGACCGAGATTATGATTGGTGGTTGGCTTGCGTTGCACGGTGCACTTGCCCGGCCGTGACCCTGGGAGGTAGGATAGCATACGGTAGTGAAGGAGGCATGGGTTTGGCGCAGTTCGTCTACCTCAAAACCTCAGGCAGGAGCACTGCAAGCGCAGTACCCATGCAAAAAACTCTTTCCGTGAGAGCTCCGTCAGCGTGCGTGGTTGAACTCCTAGGATGGAACACTGGGTTCTAAGTTACAGACCCCAACTGTGTGCTAAGGCCGTGCCACGTGCCCAGCCCCACACCATCTGGGCTGCATCTGGCATGATGTCGACTTCCAAGGCTCACGTTTCTGGCGCGGGTACATGTGCCGAAGCCACTGCATACTCTGTCCCAAGTGAGCCTGCGCACCACGTGCCCGCGGCACGGCCACCCGCCGCGCCTTCCACTCTGGCGGTTCCCCGCAGACCCGGCCCAGCGGCACCTACAGCACCTGTACCTCCCTGGTCGAACCTCGCCTCCTGCGCCACTGTACCTCCCCGCCAGGTTCGCCAAGATCAAGTACATCCTCAACGCGCTGAGCGCGGGCCACGACACCGTGTTCCTGGACGCCGACATCGTCATGATGCGCAACCCAGTGCCGTACTTCCTGTCCAGGGGGGCGGACACGTTCGGGGCCATGGAGAAGGTGGGGAGATCGTATCGGACAGCACTGTTGCGCCTGTGGCGTGCGGGGTCTTACGTCCAGCGGGGGCGGGTTGTAGGGCAGGGAGGCGGACGGTATGGGGCCTAACTACGCTCCCAATGGTGCATGTGCAGCGCGCCTGCCCCAACACCCGTAGGCAAGCAGCCGGGTCATGTCGTGCGGTTGGCTCGGCCCTGCACCCTTTGGGCATATGGGGCATATGTATTACACACCACAGCAACCACGTGTGCTGCTCCCTCACCGCTGCACCCTACGGTATTCGCCGCTGCAGTGCCAGTACTTCAACGACAGCCTGGCCTTCCACTCGCCCGAGTTCCTCAACTTGGGAGTCAAGGTGCCGCCCATCAACATCGGCGTGCTGTACTTCCGGGCCAGCGCCGCCATGACGCGATGCGTGTACAACTGGGTGTGGGACATGCACATACAGGCGCCGGACCGGCCCAAGATCTGGGACCAGGTGGGGTGCGAGCCGCTTGTAGTCACACTGACAGCTGCAGTTGGGTGGACAACTGGGGGCCTGCAACGCCATGTCCAGGCCGATGGCGGTATGCACGAAGAATGGTAGTGCCATGCCCAGGTGCCGTGCCCTGGCCGTGCCTAACCACCACCATACCCTGCTGCTCTGCCCTTACATCACCTACGGTTCGCTTGGACCTTGCGTTTGTCGCTGCATGCCTACTTGTCTTGCCTCCCTAACTGGGGCCTCTGCACACAGGACATTTACGGCAAGATCATCGGCAAGTGCGCCTCCGTGCACAGCCTGCGGTGGCAGGTGCTGGACCCGCGGCTGTTCCAGTCGGCCTGCTACCCCGGCTGCGGCTGCGCCTTTGCGGACGCGGCCGTCACGGCCCGCAGCATCGGCAGGTACAGCCCGGGACACAAGTTCTTGCCTGGGGGAGAGAAAGACAAGATGTGCGGGCCGCAGCATTGGGGCGCAGTGGCTGGGGGGCCAGCCGGTGCCGCCAGCAGCAGTGGCGACGGGAGCAATGACGGTGGTGGGATCAGCGAAGAAAATGGCAGGGAAAGGTTGAGGGTGAGGTCAAGGTTGTTAGTAGGCAAGGAGGGGCAGGGGGAAGGCGGGAAGAAGGGAGTGGGGAGTGGGGGAGGGGAAGGGGTAGGAGGGAGAGTGGACGCGTCGCCCGGATGGATCCTGCGGCACTTTGCGTGCTCGGGCGCCACGTCTCAGAAGGGGAGGTTCATGGGCAACCTGGTGGAGGGGTACTATGGTAACACGCTGGCGGAGATCACGTACAAGGACAAGGACTGAATGGCTGACTTGGTACGTCGTATAATGGCATTTGTCATCGTTTCGGCCTGCACCGCAGCGGCCAGGCGACGGCAGTAAGCAAGTATGATGCATGCACTGTTGGGCGTGCGACAAGGGCGTTGTGCATGAATTCTGCTCGAAGCTCAACAGTATTCCTGACTGGATGTGGACATCTTGACTGTGAACTATGGGTACCGTACTGGTGGGGCTGGCGTTGGGGCAGTTGGGGGCTAGCTGCTGGCACGTGGGAAGGTTTAATAAAGGGGGGCATGTGAGGAGTGACGGCAGTTGCGATGTGTGGGTGATAGCATGTCTTCAGCCTGTGTGACCGTGTCCGTTAGGAGGATCGGGCCGCAGGATGCAGGAGCAAGCAGCTGCTGCGTGCGCTGGTTGAGTAGGTCTGCGGGTGCATACTATTTTTTGGCCGTTTCGCAGGTGCTTTGGTACTTAATTGGTGAACGGCTGCCAGACATGCCGCCCAGGCCCAATTCCGCCGTCCTGTCTGACGTTGCTGTGATCGTACTGACACCTCTCCTAACCGCCGAACTGCTGCCGGTATCTGGACACAGGCGGTTACAGAAGCTCTATGCCTGTGCTTGTGTAGTTGGTAATCAAATGCTTTTCCTCGCAAGTCGATTTGTTTGTCGTTACTTAGTTGCAGTAGGTGGCTTCCAGCTATGGCCGCTACGACTAGCGTATCGTAATTAGAAACTGTAGCATTTGTTCTTTATGATCGTATGCAGCCATGTACCTGAAGGGGTTGGGCGGGCTCGCCCTGCCTTCCCGCCTCTTCGCCAACTTCCTTGCTTTGCTGCTCCTGCCTCACCTACTCTCAGCTGAGACTGTCAAGTCGGAGAAAAGCTACATTGCAACCAAAGCTTCGGGCCACTTTGCAACACATGGCGCTAACCTACCGACTCGAGAGTTTACCGATGCGCTGCACGCGGCGAGCGTCGACATCTCCCACCATTGCTGCAGACGCTCACTTGCGTTCCTAGCCATGGCGAATGAGGAGGCCTTGCGAGACACCGTCCCAGTGTTCCTGGCCAGCCTTGCTCGCGTGAAGCTGGAGGGAGGGAGCCAGGCGGGGCAGCGGCTGGACAGCAAGCTGGTGCTGGTGGTGTGGTCGGATGCAGCGCTAGCCCTCTGCCAGCAGCTTCAACGGCGCTACAGCCACCAGTGCGTGCAGGACAGAGATCATGACACGCAGGGCGGGGTCCTGGGCTATCGGAGCGATGACTTCATGACCCTGGGGTAGGTGGCCGAGCGAGCGCAGGTGCTGACCACGGGCCAAGCGTGTACGGTTGCCTGAACACGGTGCCATGTGTAAAACTACGCACCTTACATGCCAAAGGTAAACTGGTCACGCACCTAGGTGCTTGGGCTGGTGCTCTGCTGCCTTCCACATGGCAGAGCGTGTAACCAAAGCCTCTTACGTATGTGTGCCATCCAGAGGAGCTCACCCGTCGCCGTCGTTGTAGCGCACTGCCCAGCTGTACTCCGCGCTTACTTATCATCCGGCTCATCGCACAGGTTCCCCAAGGTCAAGTACATCCTGAACGCGCTCAGCACAGGGCGTGACGTGGGTGAGTGGTGCAGTAGTGATGCCTGCAACACGAAAGCGACAGCGGTCTTGACCTGGACTGAAGCCGGTTGCGAGCTCCTCCTGCGCACTCTGCGCATGCACAGCGTTGCAAGGTGCACCTGGAGCGTACGGCCCTTCTGCAAACCACACCGGGCATGTACAGTTGGTAGATGACCCATAGGCCCTCGCCCCACCGCCTGACGTCCTTGGCTGCCCCCCACCCCTGGCGTGGCCGAAGTGTTCATGGACACGGACGTGGTGGTGCTGCGCGACCCGCTGCCGTACATCATGACCCGCGGGTCGTGCATGCTGGCCATGATGGAAAAGGTAGGGTGTAGTTGAAGGGGTGCAGGCATGGCTTGTAGTTGGGGACGGTCATCGCTGCGACTCCCGCGAACACTCCCATTGCACACCGTTCTTTCACGTTTTGTCTTCCTGCGTCCTACTGGTTTCTGCCTGCCTTGCCTTGCGTACATGTGGTTTGTGGTGGTGACGCGATCGCCCTGTGTCGTACTGCCGTGCAGTGTGTGCTGTACAACGACACGGTGGCGCTGCTGTCCAAGGAGTGGCGGCGCACGGGGGTCAACCTGCCCGCCCTCAACATCGGAGTGCTGTACTTCAAGGCCACGGCGGCTGTCGTACGCTGTGTGTACAACTGGCTGTACGACATGCGGGGGGCGGCGGAGGAGCGCGCCGCGTTCTGGGACCAGGTGAGGTCAGGGGCGCCTTGGCGTGTGGGGCATGCGAGCGACGTGGCGCCATGCTAATTAAGGTACTGCCGTTAGTCACAATAACAAAGCACACAAATGGCGCAGTCGTTCCTCGCTAGCCGAGCTGCAGCGCGGCTACCTCATCCCTGTAGCTGCAGTCTCCGATCCTGTTGTCACTGGCCGTCACTACCACTACGCCTTCCACTTCCCGACCGGTCGCCCAGTAGCCCTGACGCCGGAGTGCAACCCGCACGTTCCGTGTGTGCTGTGCATCTCCAGGACGCCTTCCTGGCCACCATGCGCACGTGCGGTATGGTGCACAAGCTGGCGTTCAAGGGCCTCGACCCACGGGTCTTCCAGTCGGGCTGCTTCAACGGCTGCGGCTGCGCCTTCCGTACGGGCGACGTACGGGACGACACCATGGCCCACGGCGGCCCGTACTGGCGGCTGGGCCCCAATGCCACGTGTGGACCGCAGCACTGGGGGCCTGTGGACGCACGTGGCGCCCACCACACCAGGCCACACCATGTTCCTAATACACAGGACCTGGGAACCAACACCACCACCAGCGGCGGCAGCGTAGCTGCATCAAATGGAGGCCCCGCGGGCAGCGGCAGCGGCAGGAGCACGGGTGCGAATGGCGGGAGTGGGAACGCCACGGCGCAGGACGTACCGGTGTGGGACCTGTTGGGCCCTTTCAGCGGCTGGGTGCGCGACCCGGCGTCTGCGGACGGAGAGGCGCCCACGCCGCCTGGGGGCTGGGTGCTGAGGCACTTCGCGTGCTCTGGGGACACTCGGGACAAGGCGAAGCTGATGCACAACCTGCTAGGTGGGGTTGTGGGTAACACACCTGCGGCGATAAAGCTGTTTGGGTTAGAGGCCAGGCCGCCGGTTGGAGCCAGCGGTGGTGGTGGAGGAGGAGGCGGGGGCAATCACACTGGTGGGGGATCTGGGGCAGGGAGAGACCTAGGGGATGGGGGTGTGAGATCGAGGTGGGATGGAGGAAATGGGGCCAGGGGGACTGGTCGCGACTTGGAAGGGCGAAGGCACAGACATCGGAGACGGGATCGGGGGAGGCAAAGGTAGGGATTTGACGGGGGGGGAATGCGTGAGTGGTCACGCTGCGGGCACGTTATCCAATCCTGCGCATGAGATGAGTAATGGGAGCATGAAATGTATTGAGGACGCAGGTTTTTAGCAGCTTGAGAGAACGGGACTGAGCTAGGGCAGACGCAGGTATGGCCACAGGCTGCATTCTGCTTGGGACTGTTGACTGGTACGGCAACTCGTGCAAGGGGAACTGGTGCTTTCGAGGACTGGGAGAGCTGCAATGACAAGGTTGCTTTGGGCTGCATATACCACTGGCAAATACCACTGACGTTCGCACAAGCACGGAAGTAGCGTAGGAGGGTGAGCATGCTATCTCATCTTTTGCACTGTAGTAGTGCGACACACCGGCACTGGAGGACCTGCAGATGCATGCAGCTGTGGGAGTGACGCGCGGCTTTGCAGCCAGGTGTCACAGTGCGATCTGTGCGAGTACCGTACATATGGACACTGAGTTGCGTTTGCTATCGAGTTATTGACATTTGGCAGTCATACGCTTTTGGATAGCCTTCGGATGTTGAGGCTCCGTCGCGACGGAGGTGTAGAGTTTCTGGGCCAGACTGGTGGCCCTCGGCGCGCACTTGTGGGAACACCGTCACGTAGCCAGACTTGGAGTGCTCGTCGTTTTACTAGGACTGGGACACATACTGTACTGTTGGCACTGATTTGCACGGGGACGCGAGTCAAATACGCACCCAGGTCGGTCGCATTGGTACGGCCAAGGTGATAGGCAGGTTGGCAAAGCGTACATGGTGCCACTGCATAGAGCCAGGTGGGCCGCCCTAACGTGCAGGGGATCTGAACTTCGGAGTCGCACGTTGACGTTGTCCTCACTGCTGGTAGTGAGTCAATCCAGGATGGCAAGCAGGGGTGGGGTGACGCGAAGCTGGTCCTGGGCCTTGGGCCCAGTTGGGCCTGCAATGTCATGTACGTATGTGGACGTTCTTCGTTGGCGGCGTGCGGGAGGGCAACATGGCAAACGGCAAAGGCGGAGGCTTTCACAAGCTCGCAGTAGTTTGCAAGCAAGCCGATGATGCAGCTCTGCTGCCCTTGCCTTCGGGGCCGGTGGGGAGGCGTGTGCTCTGTGCTGGTCTCCTGGCGCTTGAGCGTCTGACCAGGCCTGACTGGCTGGCTGTTGCAGATGAGGCGCAGAGCCACACCGATTAATGCTGCTGTACCGGCACGTGTGAGGGCCAGGCACGTGCGACGTGCCGGTGGAGCCGAGAGTGATGATCTGACCTCACAACAATGCACGGCACGTGGTAGGTCGGCACGTGGTGGGTCGGCCTCCTGATGGGCCTTGCTTGTACGCCGCTCGACCGGCTCACAGGTCTCACGGCCAGTTTTGAGTAAACTGTATTCAGCTCCAAAGTAACTAATCGAACGCGCATGCGGCGTTGCAAAAAGTCTTACGAATACCGACATTTTGCTTACTCTTTCGCGGCCTGAATGGCACAACCTGTTCTCCGAACGACTGGAAGTACATGACTGAAACTTTCAACAAACATTAAGTTTTTATAGGACATGCCGCAAGGACATGGCTTTTAGGGCGCTGCTTCCAATACTGTCGACACTCGCCCGCACATTCCCTCCGCATCCAGTAAACGCCTGCCTGACAGCTTACTCTGGCAACAACACTGCCTATCAACAAGCCCGGTGCTTGACTGGCGACCACCTGTCGGGGCGACACTCCCCTGGCCAGCCATGCCGTCGGGGCGTGCCCTTCCCATCGTCCCTGGCCACACCGGCGCTCGACTCGCAACCATGCCGGCGGCAGCCTGCGTTGATGCATATATTACGTCATTTACACAACGCTTCAGAAGCAAAAGCTGCAGCACATGCAGCTGGTTCAGGTGGCGAGGTGGCAGGGGGCAGCGGCCAGTCCAACAGCGGCCTGGACGTTGACACAGTGGACTGCGTGGTAATCGGGGCAGGTGTGTTACCTCGAACCAAAGGAGCACGAAAGTGCGCATGGGCTGGTGGCTTGACCCGCGCTAAGAACCTGTTTGAATGGCTCCTGGCACCAGAGCGAGTGCAGCAAAGCATGGCTGCAGTGTTGCTCATGTCGGGCCGTCTCATACGCAAAAAAGACTGTTACACGTACTGTGTCTTGTAACATCAGTGTTGCCCATGCGGCCGTGCACGCAGGCGTGGTGGGGCTTGCTGTGGCACGTGCGCTGGCCATGCGGGGCCGGGAGGTGGTGGTGGTGGAGGCGGCGGGGGCGGTGGGCATGGAGACCAGCTCCAGGCACAGCGAAGGTGAGCTGGGGCGGTGGCGCGGTGGGGCCGTGGGTGGGCCACCTTGCGCGGGGCGGCTGTGGGACCAAGTGTCGTACGGTTTTATACTGCTACGCCGCTCCGCAGAGCCGGCTCACAGCATGGAGGCCCTGAAAGGGACCTCAAGGCAAGGGAGCGGCCCCCAATTGGGGCACGCTCCCTAGGCACACACCCCTCGCAAGGGCGAAAGCCACCCGGACGACAGCACAGGCGAGGCCACACGCTCACAACCACCACGCTGCACTAAGTGTGTGTGCCACCGGCAGTCGGCCTGGAGGACGCTGTGGGTAGTGGGGCCGAGTTATGCGGGGTGCATGCAGGGGTACCCGGTGCAGTCAAGGGGCAAAACGCCCCAAATGCATTCGTGTTTCGAAGCATTCCGAACAGCTACGACAGGTGTTGTTGCGAATTGCGCGCCTCCGGACGGCACACGCGTTAGTCGCCACGTCATACATTATTCTCCACACGCCCTTCCACTCATCCGGCGTTTCTGCTACACATGTGGGCACACCTGAGCCTCAAGAATGCTCCGAGCCTTCTTCTGCTGTCTCTTGTGCTCGACAACGGTGTACCACAACGGTGTACCACAAGCCCGTGCTCACTGCCTTTTGTTGCTTGCCTGTTGTGCTGCTCGCACAGTCATCCACGCAGGCATCTACTACCCCGAGGGCAGCCTCAAGGCGCGGTTGTGCGTGGAGGGCAAGGACCGCCTGTACGACTTCTGCCGTACGCACGGCGTGCCGCACAAGAGGGTCACCAAGCTCATCGTGGCAACCTCCAAGGAGTGAGTGCCACGTCAGCAATTTGCTGCTTCACCTCCGTCTTCGCGCCATCTCACATGCCCATGGCACGCTCAGAGTGTCGCTTCTCAACTCCATCCTCAGCGCAAAAGGCCATATGCCTGCCGTGGAACTCTGCTTTGGCCTTACCCCAAGGACATAAGTCCCTCTACCCCAGGCGTTTTACGCGTACCCAAGGCCCCGCGTTTACGCTTACGCACGGAGCTGTAATGGTATACACCGCAGGCAGCTGCCGGAGCTGTCGGCGTTCCGTGCCCGCGCCGCCCGTCACGGCGTGGCGGACCTGGAGCCGCTGAACGGGGCGGAGGCGGCGGACCTGGAGCCGGCGCTGCAGGCGGAGGGGGCGCTGCTGTCGCCATCGACAGGCATCCTGGACAGCCACGCGTGAGCGGATGGGATATCGCTAAGGAGGCGTTGTCTCGAGGGCGCGCATAAGCAGTAACGCATACAGACATTCCAAGTAGCAATGCGTGACGGACGGGATGTGGGTATGCCGTGTGGCTGCGGATACAAACGTTACCAGTAGTCAACAGGGACGGGTATGAGTGTACGTCTAATAACAGCTGGGATAGCGATGCCTGGGTGGTCTCTTCCATGGCAGTGCATCGTTAGGGACGTGGGAGGGTCGTGGGGGCGGACGGCGGGGGCTCGGGGCTGGGGAACTGGGGATGCGCCGGGGGGGCAGGCTGGATGGGATCGTCATTGTGACACAGCTGCAGGTAGGCGGCATGAGCGTGCTCACTTTTGGACAAGGGAACATACGGTAGCGACTCTGCAGCCCTTGGGTGGCACATGGGTAAGGACGATGACCGGTAACCCGCTTCCCCGCTGCAGCCATGTGCTGGTGCTCCTGGTTGACGCCCACACGTGCATATCCACCATGCGCGCAGTGGTACCGTCAACGGCGTGCTTACGCTTTGTGTTCCGGTACCGCCTCCCTGCGTCTGCCCCTCACCTCAGCTACATGCAGGCGCTGCTGGCCGACGCCCAGGCTCACGGCGCCCTGCTGGCCCTGCACACCCGCATGGTGGGGGCGGAGCTGGGGCCTGCCCCCGTGCACGTGTGCAGCGGTGAAGGGGCAACCAGGAGCAACAGCGGCAGCAGCGAAGTGGACAGTGCGAAGAGTGTCCATGCTCGGGCAGGCGTGCCGGTGAAGGTGCTGCACCTGGAGACCATCGCTGCCGCCGGGGGTAGCGCACCAGGAGACGGCAAAGAGGCAGCAACTGGCGCTGGAGGTGATGGTGGTGCTGCGGGAGGCGGCAGCAGCAGCAGCAGTACTAGGGGACTGGGGTGCGGCCCTGAGCGCTGGTCGGCCCCGGCAGCCGAGCGGAGTGTGCTGCGGGCGCGGTGGGTGGTCAATGCCGCGGGGCTGCACGCGAGGCGGGTGGCGGCAAGCGTGGCGGGGGTGCCGCCGGGGTCGGTGCCCAAGGTGTGGCTGGCCAAGGTACGTGCCTGGAGGGCAGAAGGAGGGGCTCAGTGTGCGTGACGTGACCTGTGAGTGCGAATAGCCTGTGCGTGCCTGCGAGTTGGGGAGTCAAGGGAGTACGGTGCACATGGTCATGTAACGATACCGTATCACACCACGTGGCGCGCATCGTGCAACTCCCCGCAGGGCAACTACTTTTCGCTGTCCGGGCGCTGCCCCTTCTCGCGCCTGGTGTACCCGCTGCCTGAGCCCGGGCTGGCAGGGCTGGGCACGCACCTGACGCTGGACCTGGGGGGACAGGGCCGTTTCGGGCCGGACGTGCAGTGGCTGCCCGACCCGAGGGACGACCCGCGGGTCAACGTGCACGTGGACTACAGGGTGGGTGGGGGCGGAGTGCAAAAGTCTATCAGTACACCGTGGGTGTTTGGACTGACGTGGACCACAGGGCGGGTGGAGGCTAATCGAGGTAGGCGGATATGTGTGTGCAGACGAGTGTGCGGTACATATGTTGCGGCGCCGGGTTCACGTTGTAATAGTCACAGGCATGGCGTGTTTCCCTAGAGGTTGCACTGAGCCGTGAAAGGGCCACGGCCCACGGGCGCCTGCTGTTGATGGTCATGAGGGTGAGTGGTCACTGCGGACGTGGGAGTCGTGTCGTTGGCTGCCGTACGGTCCTAGACTTTGCGATCGCGCGAACCCCTGCCCAGTGCCGTACAGGCCTGGTGCTTTGCTGCGCTCATAGTCTTCCTGCCATGCCCCCCGGCCCCCAGGTGGACCCCTCCCGCTCCGCCTCCTTCTACCCCGCCATCCGCCGCTTCTTCCCCTCCCTGCCCGAGGGTGCGCTGCAGCCCGCCTACAGCGGCGTGCGGCCCAAGCTGTGCGGCCCGGGGCAGCAGCCAGCGGACTTCGTGGTGCAGGGCGCGCGGGATCATGGCGTGAGGGGCTGGGTCAACCTGTTCGGTGGGTAGGGCAGGGGGGGCAGAGAGGCACATGTGAGCTGGGTTGTCAGCGGGGGAGTTGTGATTCTGTCCAGTGGTGCATGCAAGTGTAGGCGCATGGCTAGAGGGGCTTTGGGTCCAGGGTGCTGGGGCGGGGGAAAGCAGACCACGAGGTGAGTGAGGAAGGAGTGCCTGTTCCACCACCACCAGGACCCGCGCGGCAGGCACCGGGCATTGTGATGCCCCGTCATTACGCCCTGTATTATCTACACAATGGGCGTTACGACTTGCAATGTTGACCTTCATCCTCGCTGCGCTGAAGCTCCCACCGTACACCTGCCCACCCGCCCCTCTGCCCCACACCCAACCAGGCATTGAGAGCCCGGGCCTCACGTCCTCGCTCGCCTTGGCCGAGCACGTGTGCAGAGTACTGGACGTGCAGTGACGCCGCGGGGAGACAGGGCGAGCTGCTGTAACAGCTTTTCAGTTGCACAGCGCATAAAGGTGACAACCGGAATGTGCTCCATGGGTTGACGCTGAGGTGGTATTGCAACCGTGTGGAGGAAGGCAGGCGTAGGGCCGTATGTAGGCCCTCGTGTACTTATAGTTGCTGTGCGTGGATAGTCGAGAGGCCGAAGTTCAGGGCAAGCCTTGACGTTGTTGTGCGGGTCGCTGTGGGTACGTGGTTACTGGTATTGCAAAAGCCTCTGCTGCACGAACTAGATGTTTGAGTACAGGGTATTGGTGATCTCAGTGCTGGCCAAGTTAGATAGTCAAACAGCTGTGCCATGCTGGAGACGCTCGTACCTGCTCGTACCAGTAGTAGGTGGTAGTGGTACCGGTAGTAGACGACGTACTTGCGCTGGAAACGCACCAAGTCCCCCTCCCGTAAATCCATGCCTGTTCCCTGTCCCCGGAGATCTCCCCTGATGGGGACACATGGCTGACCGCCTTTCTCGCCACACGGTCTGGGGCCTGTGGCCGCAGTCTGGCCCCAACCCCAAACAACCAAGCCTCCTGGCGAAGGGCAAGACGTTTACCTATGAGTATCAAGCAAAGCGTAGCCCATACCCAACACCCGATCGTTGGTGGTCCAGCGGAGGCTCGGCCCCCACGCCCATCTTCGCCCCTGTTTTTCAGGCCCTTACTTGGCCGGTTCCCTCCAATTGCAACTCCTGTGTGGCGTTCAACGAACAACCACCCAGCTACCAGTCACCGCTATCATCAAACACATTGCCAGCCAGCGTCCCCATGCGTCCACCCCTGCCGGCCCTGCGTCCACGTCCTGTCGGGCACCAACGGGCACAACGCGAGACGCTACCCCAACTAACAGGCCACCCGTGCAGGCCTCTTGGCGGCAACGTGTCCAGATGGCTGTAGGTGTTCCTAACGTGTATGCGTACCCCAGCATCACCATCTATTGGTCCCGTGCCCAACTCCCGCCGCCATGGCCGCCCTGTCCGAAACCACCTCCGTTTGCACCTCGGTATGAGTCAGCGACCCATGTTGTCGACAGCCAAAATGGCAGCAACACTTGATGTGAGATACTCTTCATCTTTTGCAGTAGCGTATCTGGTGGCTCGGTGGGCTTGGTCCGTCGCACAAGCGACAAGGTTTCGGAACCACAAGGTTACGGAACCAGTCGATGTCTACCCATGGAGTTTGTTGACTCTATTGTTTTTCTGTCTTCAGTGGCACTGCCGTTACCAAAGTCGGCGGTCGAATATGCACTAGTAAGCTGCTACTACCTGTTGCCGCGCGTGTTGTAAAGTAGGATGCGCCTGTACTCTACAGTTGAACACTACAGTAGGTCTATCCTACACGAGGTCAGGAAAGAATGGCTGAAATTCGATGCGTCGGCCGCAGTTGACAATGAGGTGAGGAGGCTGCTGCGCTCGACCTTGCCGGCACAACGTTTGCGCCTTACGTGTGCGTGGGAACCGTCCCTAACCTTCCGGTGCTGGCACCACAACAGACTGATGGGCTGTATGAACAAGAAGAACCGACGGCCCCCGCCTCAGCCCCGAGTGCCGAGGCCTTCGGGGTCGGGCTGGTGGGCATGTCAGGCGTCGGCAAGACGGCCAGCATAGAACACCTCGCCTGCAACCTCCTTGTGTCGCCCAATGAGTACGGGCGTCTACATGGGGCGGCATCCTTCACCGCAGAAGATGGCCTAGAGGGGGCAAAGTTACACAGGTACGCTGATTTCCTGGCTGCTGGATGAACCCTGAGCGCACAGCTAAACGCAGCGCCGGTGTATGTAGTGGTACGGCGCCAGGTGCAGAACTCTTTGGGTCAGATTTGACAGGAACGTACACGATACTGAACCCTGGAGACATATCATCCATGGACGCTTTCACAAACGCCACGCAGTGTGTCCTTACCAACCTGTATTGCACCACCAGGCAAAACACTGGTTGTCGACAACACATTGGTTGTCGTCCTTGCAGGAAGCTACCGCAAGTACTCCCAGATGTGGACCAGCCCGTGCACGTGCTGCGGCTTCCCAGCAGCTACATACAGCAGGATACAGCCATGGAGGGCAGGAAGTCAGTGGTGGGTCAACACGCATGGGGGCAGGGGGTGCGCGCTGCTAATGCACGGAAAGCACCACGCGTTGTGCTGGTAGTCGTGTTCACAGCTGCCACACAAGCTGTCACGTACCTACCGTAGCGACAGACTATGACAGTGCAGTTGACCAAGTGCTAACGCAGCTGCAAAACCGCAGGCGCCAGAATCCGTTCCCACACCTGGCCCTATACCCACAAGTCGTGCATGCCTCTGCCCTTTGCGCCCCTTGCACGCAGATGGGCATGTCGCTGCAACGGGCAAAGGAGTACAAGCTGTCCGGCGGGTTCTGCTACCTCCCGCTCGACGCACTGTTCCCCCAGGCCATGACCGGAGAAGCAGGCTCCACGTGCCCCGTCGCGCTGCACCACAGCAACGAGCTGCACGCGATGTACCGCTTCAACTCCGCGGCAACACTGCGGAACTGGCTGCTATCGTACATAAGGATCAGGATTGGAGAGACGTGAGTGCTTAGTAAGACAGGTTAGGAGGCATTATTCCGACGTTGGCCACCAATGTGCACCTGGCTGCTGAGTGGTGCTCCCAACTATCTAGCAGCCCCCGATGTCCTTTGTCAGCAAGCGCTGGTCGGCCATGCTTGCCTTTTGCAAGTTGTGCCTTGCCTACAAACCCGTGCCTATGCCTGTCTTTCAGCCCCCGCGCTGCCGACGCTGCCGGCAGCAGCGCCCATTCCACGCTGCCAGCATCACCGCTCGCAGCCTCCAGGAGCGTGCCGTGCTGCGTGCAAAGAAACGAAACACGTACACGAAGGCGTTAGGCTTGGGATGAGCAGGGCAGCAGGGGCACCACCATGTACTAGCTCGAAATAGGCTAGTCTCAAGGCGCCGTGACAAGGCGTCGTGTTATGCCCAATTGTGCAGTATTACCGTGACCCCCGCACGCGCCCCAACATCTTTGTGCGCTCCTGCCCGCACTCCACGCACAGCATGCTGACAGAACCCTCCCATCGCCCGCATCATCGCTTACCCGCACGCAGCCTGGAGGGCGACGTCGACGTAAACTTTTTTGAGAAGATGTGGAGCCTTCTAGTGCCCCGTGGCACGGACATCTACGCTGAGACCGCCCGGTTCCGAAGGGACCCCGGTGCCTACCTTGCCCCGCTGTCGCCCTGGCTCGAGCGGCTGGCGGGCGGGGCCTACATCTTCCGCACGCGGCAAGCCGCTTCTGCGACCGCCAGCAACACTGTCGGCGGCGGCAGCGGCTCCGGTGCCATCCACGGCTGCTACCAGCCGGAGCCGGACCTCCTGCGAGACCTGGTGGCCCTGCACGACGTCAACACACTCCTGATGGCTGCCGAGCGGATGCCTGAGGGCCAGCAAAGGGCACTGCTGCGCGCCTTTGCGGCGCAGGACCCCGAGGGGCCCTGGGGCGACCTCGTGGCGGAGCTGGCGGCGCCGGGGCTCGACAAGCGGGCGCGGGACGAGATGCTGGAGGCCCTGCCGGCCTGCCTGCAGTACGTGGGCGTGTTCGCGCCCATGCCGGGCTTCCCGGCAGGAGGGGTGAGCAATGACCTGCCCTTGCAGAGGCTGCATGCAGCTTGCCGAATGTTGTGGTCGGCTGTACCTTACGGAAAGCGCTGGTGCCGTGCCTTGCCGCTGTACGCACACAGTGCCTTGCCGCTGTACGCACACAGTGCAAGCAACGCCTTGAAGTCTGTGGGGCTGGGCGCGCATGCGTGTGCTACCGTCGATGTGCTGGTTGCGGCCCTGGCGGCCCACAGGTGATCGACACGCTGGGGGTCGACGACCTCAACAGCGTGCACCGCATGGCGCAGCGCGAGCTGGAGCACACCCTGCGCAATGCGCTGGTGGTGACGTCCAAGCGCCTGCAGACGTGCGGCGGGCTGTACGCGCACCTGGCGCAGAGCCCCTTTGTGGAGGAGCTGGTGCGGGAGCGCGTGGAGGGGCGCGGGTGGGAGCGGCGGCTGGACGTCATGCTCATGTGGTGAGGTCTGGCTCGGGCTTGGCAGCACCACTTGCGTATGATGCTCTACAACTTCAAGGCTTTGTGTTTAGCCGAATGCATATGATGCTCATGCGAGGCAGTGGGGGTTGACGTTTGTCCTCAAGCACACGTCATGGGCGTCATGCTCGTGTGATGCACTGGCCATCTGGGCTTGCCGGGGCATGGCGTCGCAATGACGACGTTGCCTTGGTTGACCACTCCGCAGGGTGCTCATGCTTGGGCTAATTACATGACGTGCAGATCTTGGCAGTAGGGCTAATACCGGTTCCTCAGTAGCAGCATCCTTGCCAGATTCAACCCAAAGCCCTGCTACCTGTATCGGGCGCGCCGTTCTGCTGCAGGGAAAGAGAAGGCTGTAACTTCCGGGCCACGGCGGAGGGCCACAACAGCACTGACGTGGACGTGGGCTACCTGCTGCGCCTGCGAGAGCACCTGCGGCGCATGGCGTCGGAGATGTGCGACCGCATCAGGAGGGACCTGGTGCGGCTGGTGCGCGATGTGCTGGTGCGGCAGCTGGACTACGACGCGGAAGAGGCTGACAGGTGGGGCGTCCGCGTGTGGGGCGTGCGCCGCGCTCTGTACTCCACCTGTTAGGTCCCTGCCCGCTGCTGAGCGTGCACAGTTCACCGTGTAGGCCTGCGGTGCACCACGATCCACGAGTACACCGCCCACCGCGTGCAGGGCTTGCCCAAGCTCACCTGTACGGCTCAAGCCCTTCCCGTCGCAACCCTGCCTGCCAGCACCGCACATCGTGATGTTCTCTAGCTGCGCACACAGCACGCCACTGCGCGACGGCGCCCGACACCCCACCCTGTTCCCCGTACCCGGCACTGCAGGCTGGCGCCCAGTGTTGCCGGCACGATCAACGTCTTCTACAGTTTCCCGCTGCTGGGCCTGGCCTTGGCGCAGCCCCCGGAGCAGCTGCGCGCCCTGGGCATCCCCGAGCAGGCGCTGGAGCCCGACATGCTGCAGCAGCTGCGCAGTGCCACCAACCTGGACCAGTTCCTGTCGGTGCTGGTGCGCCCAGAGGCGGAGGCGGTAGTGCAGCTGATCAGCGAGCGCGACCAGGACCTGGCCAGGACGCAGGACGAGGTGCGATGCTCCACATTGTGCACTCCATTTCTGTTGGTGCAGGAGCTTCGCTTGCCTGTATGTGTGTCACCCAGTGGCATCCTGGCACCTGAGCGGGGCGCGGCAATCAGACTTGCATGGTTTTACGATCTGGTTTACGCCTTCAACACCGCGAGTGCATCTGTCCTCCCATGCACGGCCATGCGGCCGGGCGAGCACCAACACCTCCCTGGTGGTCCTGCTCACATTAGGGGATGCGCTGTTACGCGTACGGTGGTGGCGCCTCAGGTGCGCACGCTGGCGCAGCTGCTGGAGATGGTGGACCAGGAGCGCGAGCGCTTCCACGGCATGAAGCTGGACCACGTCCGCGCCACCGCAAAGCGCAACCTGCGCGAGCTGTGGATGGGCTCCACCTCATCGTTTCACAACATCTACATGGAGCTGCTCAACGACCTTAGCAAGCAGGGGCTCGACCCCAGCGTGCCCCAGGTACAGAATGTCGCTCGCGCCCTACGGCATGTACGGCACTGAACGGGGTGTGCGTAGCGATGCAGTTGCGGGTTGGCAAAAGCATACCGTAAAGCAGGTTTTAGGAGAGGGTGGAGCCAGTGGCATGGGCACTTACTAGGAGCGGTTATGAATGCAAGCTGAGGCTGCGAGCTGCCGCTTAGCTGATAGGACTTCGGACACAGTACGAGGGGTGCGTGTCAGCACAAGGGGTGCATGTACGATGCATGGCACGAAGGGATGGTGGTGTGGGGCTGGCAAAATGTGCGCTGCTCACATGCACGGCTGCTCAGGGACATGGCGCGCTCTCTTGCACCGGTCTACCAGTGTAGCTGTGATGCTGCTTGCTGCAGGTGCTGGGCAGCCCTGACCGGTTGGTGGAGGCGGCAACGGACCACGCCATGAAGCGCCTGGACGGCATCATCGCCAAGATGCACATCAAGAGGCTGCGCACCGTGCTGCAGCCCACCTACTCCTGGGAGCACCGGGACCTGCCGCTGGCCACCTACATCACCAACGCTGCCATGGCCGCATGGTCCGACACGTGAGTGGGCATGCAGTTGGTTGAATCTGCTCGGGCAAGCTACCTTGTCATAACAACACGCAGGCTCTCTTGTGTCCTTGCCTGTGTCAAGTAGCTGTGGCGTGCACGTGCGCCAGGCGCTCCTGTAAACGGCGAACCCTGGGCCTCCCCTGCGCGAGACACTCCCTACCCCCAAGCTGTGCGCACCGGCCTCTACCTGCCCTTCCTTGGCACTCCTGCCCCCAGCTTCACGCGGCTGGCGGACCACCTGAAGGGGCCCCTGCAGGACGCCGTGGTGGACCGCGGCACCAACAAGCTCATGGTGCCCACGCTCATGGCCTATCTGGAGGCACGCATGCCCGAGGTGCTGAGAGCCGACCGCAAGCGCTGGGAGCACACGGTGCGCCTGGTACTGCAGAAGTACGGGCTGGAGCGGGAAGTACGGGACGCCTTCCGCAAGGCCTTCACGCCGTACCGGCCCGGCGGAGGGAGCCCCATACACCTGTACCGCGAGTGAGTTGCTGGGTGTTGGAGATCGCTGGGCGGGTGGTGGCATAGGATGGCGGGTTGACCCTGCCGACCCATGCACCTGTACCGCGAGTGCAGCCTGGCTAAGCGTGCTTGCTAAGGCTGGCTAAGGAACTCCTGCATGCTGCTGCTGCTGGGAGTGACGATCGATGGTCCCAACACATAGGTTGGGTGCTACCAGTTAATTACTAAGCCGCAGCATGCGGCGCCCTTGCTCCCTAACCACAAAGCTTAACAGGCGTTTGGTGCCATACCATGCCTTGCAGGCGCTGTTTCATTCTGTCGGCGTCCTGTCCCCTCTGCCTGCAGGCAGCTGCACAAGGCCGTAAGCGCTGTGATGGGCAGCCGCGCGCACGACCAGCTGCACGCGGGGCTGCTGCAGCTGCAGAACGCCACAGCCAGGGACACCGCCGCCAGGCGCACGGAGGCGCTGCGCAGGCTGCTGCGCGACACAATGCAGCAGCTGTTGAGGGGTGCTACCGACCGGCTCAAGGCCAAGCTGGTGGAGCTGCTGCAGGCGCAGTTTGCCGACCTCAGGAGGCGGCTGTACGAGGGCAAGGTGGGCGACGCCAGCAGGTCCGTGAGCCGTCAGCAGTGCGTCTTCATTCCCGCCTTCGTGCAGTTTGCGCGCACGTTGCTTAACGCGGTGGGCGGCGATGCGGGCGGCTGTACGAGGGCAAGGTGGGCGACGCCAGCAGGTCCGTGAGCCGTCAGCAGTGCGTCTTCATTCCCGCCTTCGTGCAGTTTGCGCGCACGTTGCTTAACGCGGTGGGCGGCGATGCGGGCGTTGAGGGTGACGGCGGTGGCAGCGGAGGCAGGAGGCGTGGTGCTGCGGGGAAGCTGGACGCCGGCCTGGCGCAACTTGGGCGCAAGGTCATCGAGGCGCGCGCGGAGCTGACCCGTCTGTTCGAGCCCAACACGGTAGGTCCTCAGACGTGCACCCGCGTCAAGCGTCCGCCTCTTGCTCATTAGCCACGTGGTAACAGATGGTTACCTGGGGCTGAGACCGATGATTGCGGCTTCATGCCTCCTCTTTGCTTGTGCAATACTGTGGTGCACGAGCGCTGTTTGCTGCTGCTGGAGTCGAAGACGGCCAACTCCGCCACTCTGCCAAGACCAAGGTCCGCCCAAGACCGTTGCGGCTTTTGTCATTAGCTTGGCAAAATACTGTGGTGCAACCGTTACCTTTCCATCCCTGTTCTGCAGTGGGTGGAGCTGCTGGACCTGAACGAGGAGCAGCGCGCCATGTGGCGGCCCGCCTTCGAGCTGCTGCGCACACGGCTGGCGCAGGAGCAGCACCTGCTCGGCCGCCGCGCACCACACGGCGTCGCCGGTGTCAGCAGCAACGATGCTGCTGTGCAGGTAAGGTAGGGGAGAGGTAGGTAGGGGTAGGCTGGCGCAGGAGCAGGAGCAGCACCTGCACAGCCGGCGCAAACCGAGCAGCGCACCGGCGGGCCACACCGCTGCCACCGCCGCAGCTGCTGCCCCAGAGCAGGTCAGCGAGCATGTGCGCCACGGGCCGTGCACACACACAACTGCCCCACTTCAAGGTCACTTGTAAGCATTGTAACTTCGGCATCTAGTCAAGTTGTGGATGGATTGCTAGTTGCGTGCAGGGGCCAGCCTAGCGGCAGTGCAGGGTATGTAGGCGCCGGATGTGGCACGGGGGCTGGGGTCTTCCTGCAAAGAACGGTATGGCTAACCTACCTCACATATGGCCCTGCTGCCCTAATCGCTCTCCTTTCGAGGTGGCGGCGCCGCATGCGGACGACTGGGACGTCGCCGGCGCCACGGTGGCGTCGGAGCAGATGGCGGCCTTTGTGGAGCACATACGCCTCAGCGGCAAGGCCCTGGAGGACTGCCCCGGCTCCGCCAACGACTGCATGCTGTACGGCATACTGCACCAGGTGTGTTTTTTGTCTGGTGTAAACTGCACCAGGTGGGGACGGGCTTAGCAGGGTTGAGGGCGCATGCGCCCTGTGCCTTGGAGGGACGCTTCAGTTTTTTGCAGCTCGGCATGTAGCTCGGCACGTAGCGCAGCTTATTGCTGTGGAAGTCAGGATGAAGATTTCTGAGAGTGGAGCTCATGGGAAGAGTGGAGACCTGGGATGGGATGTTAACCACTTGAAGACTTGTGGCAACGTAGGTGCGTGCAACTGACGGGCAACGTCTAGTATGCCTCTCCTGCCGTGCTGTCCGTCGGTGCGCACCAGTGGCATACCAGTGGGGATCACTTCATTTTGCCCAAGGCCAAGCCGTTGCAGGGCCGGCTGCCCCAACTGTTTCAAACCCCATGGTCGAACCAGCATGTGTTCCGTTGCCCATCCGACACCCGTAAGATTGCTCAGCGCTGCCCGCTTCGCGTCCATCTCCCTTAGGTGTTGGGCATCCCGCTGGACATCCCACCGACCGAGGATACCGCCGACCAGGTGGCGGCGTGGCGGCGGCGCCTGGTGTCGCTTATGACCGGCCTGCTGCAAGCTGAGGAAGCACTTCTGCGGGTGCCGGACGTCGACCTGTCCACGCTTGGCGACGAGAGCTGGCACGTACGGCTGGCGGCGGCAGCGGGGGTGCGCACGCAGGACGTGGCGGCGGCGCGGCGGGCGGCCGCGGAGCACCTGCAGCGCCTGTCCAGTGGCGAGCAGCTGACGGCGGTGGACCTGGCGGCGCTGCGGCTGCTGCCGGGCTGGGGAAACGTGCAGTTCATCGTCTACAACCCAACCTGGGGCCCGCAGCAGGGCTACTGCAGCGTGGGCGACGAGCCGGAGGACCCCACGCTCAAGCGCGAGGTGCACCTGGCCAACGTGTGGTACAGCTGGGTGCGGGGGGACCCGGGGTGCAGGGAGCCGGGGGCGCGCGGTGAGCTAAACCACTTTATGGTGGTGCGGGGCGTGGCGGGCGAGGTTCAGCCGCGGACGCCCCCGGGGGGCGCCCCCGCGCTGGCGGCGCGGCGCGTGCTGCACACTGGGGAGGAGGGGCAGGGGGAGGAGGGGCACGGGGAGGAGGGGCAGGGGGAGGAGGGGCAGGGGAAGGAGGGGCAGGGGGAGGAGGGGCAGGGGAAGGAGGGGGAGCCCGTGGCCAAGCGGCAGAAGGCGTAGTGGCGGCGGCGGCTGGCCGATTTCTGCTAGCTGGCAGCTGCGTAGTGGGCAGGTGAAGAACGCGGTAACATCGACTGTGCTCGATCTTCGGCGATAATTTGCTGCTTTAGATTGTAGGCAAAGCTGGACAGAATCTCATTGGCTTATGCCGTTTCGGGTTACTACTTGGGCAGTTAACCTAGTGAGCGGGACAGTCAAGTGCAGCATTGTGCGCAGGCGGGTGCGCCAGGGGTTTTGCACAGAGCTTGGGCGTGTGCACCGCTGAGTGCTGAAAAGGACATCGATCAATATACAGCATTGTACGACGCATTGGACACGAGCATAGATGCTGTCATGACACGCATTCGTGCTGAGATGTTTATAGGCTGGGGCCGTACCCCTCAATTTGTTTGCATGGTATGGAACCCACACACTCAGCCCCCGTCGACTGCGTTGTGCCACCAACTTATTCGCCCCTCGCATCAACAGCGGCCCCTAATGCATGCTGCGATGCATGATTTAGCGGCAGGGATGCTGTTCAGCACTGGCGCATTGCGAATAAGTCTGTGTATTTAGCCTGTTAGCCCCTCGTCGACTGCATGTATCACCTTGTTCGTTGTACATTGATTGCTGTACACAACAAGAGAGGCCCGCTGTGCATAAGTAAGCATCTGTGGTTGGTATGCTGTTCAGAAATGTGGAGGACTATACTACGTATACTTGTGTGGATTTGCCGTCTTCCCTGGGCGTGAGGAAGGCGTGTGCGTGCAGGCGGCCAGCGAGGGCGGGTGGCTTGGCTGGTGTGGAAATTCAGTCTCAGTCAGAGCGTGCAGGGGTTTTGCTGCATGCAAATACCGTGGACGTCGGTGGGGAGCACACGCACACTCCGTTGTGCCTTGACCCTGGACTGGCCAAGCGCGTACGTAGCAGAGTACGATTATGGTCGAAATTGCACGCTCGGCGGGGGGGGTGCAGCTGACGGTCTGCGTGTTGGCTCAATGATGTCGGTGTGTCGTTTTCGTGTGCGCACATGGACTTGTTTGACTCGCGCCTCGGGAAGGCCTTGAGGACAGAGTGAGGCCAGGAGCTGCAAAGCCATAGCTTTGCAAGCGTGCGGTGACGTTTGGTGGGCTGTAGGTTACCAAGCCAAACGGGGCCTCTCTCGTTATTTGCTGGCCTTTCATAGTTGGGCGGTTCCAATCTACGTGTACTGCACGGTGTGCTGCTCCACACGCACGTTCAGCTATGTCAGGCTATGTGGCGTCGTTGCATGCGACTGGTGCCTCAGTACAACTACGCTGAACGGTTCACGGTCCGCCGGGTATTTGTTATTGGTTACTTTTGGCCGGATTGGCTTCAAGTGGTTTCAACCTTGCTAATCCCGCCCTGGATTGGTAAGGCAACAACCTGGCCAACACGTGTGTGTTGTATTGAAGCTACCTGACCACACACCTTGGGTCCTGGTGGCGGGCTTGCTAGCTACTGCGTGTGGTTCGCGGGGTGTTACGGTGCTGCGGTGTCACCTCCGTCACATCGCCTGGGTGGCAGCGGTGTGCGCTTTGGCTGCCAGCCGTGCTTACTAGGCCAGCCCGTCTCGCGGGTCGTGTGTGAAGGTTCAGTTGTCGGGCGTAGGGTGCCCGGCCCTGGGCCTAGCTTGCTTTGGACAGACTGTGCCCCTCGTGCGTGCCTGCAGCCAGGAGGAATGGCCTGGGGCGTGCCCGCCGTTGTGGGTTGGCGGGTGGAGTGCTGCCTTGCTGCTTGTGGCTCGGGCGCCCAGGCCGGCTCTTGCTTGTGCTCTGCTTGGTTTGCGCTGCCTGCTACCTTGACTTACTGCCTGTCGCTGGTCTCTCTTGGCGTTGTGTGTGCGGGTGTTGTGTGTGCGGGTTGGGTCTGTCCTCTAGCCTGTGCCGTCTCGGGGTCGCGGTGTCAGTCAGTCAGTGTTACACGGCGAGGGTTATTTACCCTCCGCAAATGCAACGACCCA
>VFQN01001742.1_pt1 | contig 35358 bp, 26 predicted proteins | sample 3512371 | NCBI WGS metagenome assembly VFQN01 (sample SAMN10412370, study PRJNA504923) | tailings metagenome | isolation source: Replicate 2 from Balatoc abandoned mine | place: Philippines: Itogon, Benguet | collected 2017-08-28 | reverse complement strand
AAAATCAAGGCTTCTGCCCGATAAAATTGCCAAAATCTAGTTTAGTCGGTCAGCAGTGGTAAAGTATATTATTTAGCTCCCGATAATCTGGAGTGGGAGTCTCTTGATATGACATACACCGAATTCCTGTTTTTTTGCTTTAATGGTAAACTTGATAAATTTTATAAAACCCTAAGGTGGAAAAACTGGGAAAAGGAAGTAGCTGCTCTTGATGGGAATGAAGTGTATAACTTTTATCCGTTTCTTTGGACAAAGGAGGGAAAAAATATCGAAAAATGTTCCAGAAAAAAGGTTCCTATTCTGGAACAGTACCAGTTAACTATCAATATGCGAAAGCAATTGGGAATTGAATAACAGGAGATTATAGGAATAAAATGAAAATCGAAAAGCTTCCATTTATAGTTTTCCTTCTTCTACCAATTTCGTTTTTCCCATTGTCACAACATTATGCAACATCGGTGGTACCCGGATGGCATACGACAATTTTTCCACCCTACTTTATTTGGCAATCGATAGTTGTGCTTGTAATGTTGCTGGTTTCCATAGCATCTTGGAAACTTTCAAAAATACCAGATGGAATAAACTGGACATTTATTATCATCCATTTTATTTTGACAATACCTTTAATAATTTATCTGAAATTTGACTCAGTCATTATCAATTTAGATACAAAAAGCAGAAATGTATTGCTAATCTCTATTGCATTTGCATTAGGACAGATTCTGTTTATTGTTCAGTATATACAAAGCTTACAAAGACTACGCATTAAAAAAAGATGACTGATAAAATTAAATATATCTGTTACCAGGCAAAAGTAGAATTGTTACTCTTCTTACTCATTTTAATTATTTCAGCCTGCTCAGAAAACGAAAGCAGAACGCCTAAAAACCTTAACCAGGTAATTGGATGGGATACACCTATTCTGGATGAATATTCGATTATCTACATAAAATTGAACCATATCGATTCTATCAAAGATAAAACGATTCTTAAAAAACAACTAGACGAAGATATATTAAGGAGCTTAGAAAAAAGTAAATTAGGCACTAAGGCCGAAAACGACTTGCAAAGTGAAATTGACTTTCATTTCGTTGTGGATAAAGATTACAAAAAAGCGATTCTAAAAATCCAGGAAGTGGCAGAAAATCAGGGCTTAACAGATCACATAACTGTCTTCAAAAGAGATTATCAATCGGAAAACAATTGGACAGATAAAATTATCTACCGATAAGTTCATTTTCAATGAATATAAATATACATACAGGTTGTACCCACTCCATTTTTAAAATCTTGTGTAATGCTTGACAGATTTTATTTCCACTTTGTAAGCTATAGATCAAAATAGAATATGAATTCTCTCCCATTCCAAAAGTATAACGATGCTACTGAATATTTTGGAGTACAAATACCAAAATTATTCTATAATAACCTGATAACTGTGGAAGCTTACAGCAATAGGAATGGCTACCATACCCTTGATTTATTGTATGATCTTTTTGGATTTGATGTAAATGAAGGGAATGATGCAAGATACCAACAAACACCAATCGAACTGTACCCATTCGGAAGAACCGGAGTTGCTGGAACTCATTTCGGATTTGTAATTCATACACAAGACAATGAAGACTATCCCTCAGGTGAATTATGCCCCATGGATTCAGACGGTGTAATACTTATAGGCAATACCTCCCATGCATTATTTCAAAATTTGCTCACAGATCCTATTTTAATTGATAAACATTCACAATTATTGAAAGCGCTAGAGCTGGAACCTATCATAAGTAAACATAAACGATATGAAGCAAATGGAAACGGACTTAGAATAACTGTACAACCCAAAAAGGGATGGAGATTTGTTTATACATCTGATGGTGTTGGCGTTTTTGCTGAGGAGAAATATTTTGACACTTCACATGAACTTTTTATCAACGATATAAATAGCGCCAAAAGAGTTGAATATTTTGAAGAATCTGCCGAAGAAATGAGACGTAAAGGATTTTATGGATCACAGCTATTTTATTTGAAAGAACTGTATTGGAATGAATGGACAAATTATGAACTCGCTAAAAAATATCTAAATCAAATGCTATTGCCTTATGAGCAGTTAGGCAGGCAACATTTATATGGTACAGCAAAAGAAATACTTGATTCATTCGATGTACGGTACCCTGAATGGAAGTGACTTGCTGGTTATGTTAATTCATTTCACTTAACCTAATAACCTAATTTTCAACAATTTGCCTTCACCTGAAATATTATATATTTGCAGTATGGATTGGCAGAATCATATTATCTCAGATAAACAGGTCCTTCTGGGCAAGCCAATTATAAAGGGTACAAGAATTTCGGTAGAATTAATTCTTGAACTCTTTGGTTCAGGCTGGACAGAAAATCAAATTTTGGAAGCATACCCGAATCTTACAACTGATTCTTTGCGCGCCGTTTTTGCTTACCTTAAGGACTGCCTGCAACAGGAATTATATTTTCCAATTTCTGCCTGATGTTTCTTGCAAATGAAAATTTTCCCAAGCCCAGCATCCTATTATTACGTGAGGCAGGATTTCATATTCTTAGTATACAGGAATTGAAGCCTGGCATTTCTGACAATGAAGTGGTAGAAATTGCCCTACGTGAAAACTTAATCATTTTGACTTTTGATCGAGACTACGGTGAAATTGTATTTCGGTATTCGTCTGTTAACAAACCCGGCGTTATTTACTTCAGAGAGAAAGGCGCTGATCCATTATTTGCTGGAAACAAATTACTGAAACTCCTGTTGGAAGAATCAATAAAATTTGAAAACGCATTTTCTGTAATTGAACAAAACAACATCAGACAACGGGTATATTAATCCTCTTTACCTTAGAATACACTTTGAGCCAATCGGTGATCGGGGATTCCACCCAAAAAGACCATGGGACAATTGATATCGCGAAACACCCCCTCTTCCATTCCTCCTTCTTCCATTCCCCCTTCCTCCATTCCCCCTCTTCCATTCCCCCTTTCTTCGCAAAAACAAATGCTAGTTAGTATTTTAATCAAAGAATTTTCAAGCATTTAGGACTTATTCTAGACATCCCCCAAGTTTTCTGCACCGAATTTGCTCAAATTTTAAGAAATTAGCGGTTCTATTATAATTTTTGAAAAATGAGTACAAGCCCGAAGACCCTGTTTGCGAAAGTGTGGGATGCACATGTGGTGAAAAGTATTCCGGACGGACCGGATGTTTTATTGATCGATCGTCATTTTATTCATGAAGTTACCAGTCCGGTTGCCTTCCTGGGACTCGAAACACGCGGACTCACTGTCCTTTTTCCTGATAAAACCTTTGCAACCGCCGACCATAATACCCCTACCATCAACCAGCACCTGCCGGTTGCAGATCCCCTTTCCGCCAACCAGCTGAAAGCACTGGAGACCAATACTGCCAAATATGGTATCTCCCATTGGGGACTTGGTAATCCCAAAAATGGTATCGTACATGTGGTTGGTCCGGAGAATGGTATCACCCTCCCTGGTATGACCATCGTATGTGGCGATAGCCATACTTCCACACATGGTGCTTTTGGTGCCATCGCCTTCGGTATTGGTACCTCAGAAGTGGAAATGGTGCTGAGCTCGCAGTGTATCATGCAGCCCCGCCCCAAAACCATGCGCATCTCTGTGAATGGTAAACTCAATAAAGGCGTTTTACCTAAAGATGTGGTGCTCTATATCATTTCACAACTGACTGCAGCCGGTGCAACCGGTTATTTCGTTGAATTTGCTGGAGAAGTATTCGAGCAGATGAGCATGGAAGGCCGTATGACAGTTTGTAACATGAGTATCGAGATGGGCGCCAGAGGCGGTATGATCGCGCCGGATGCTACCACCTTCAATTATATCAAGGGCAGGGAAAAAGCTCCTAAAGGCGAAGCCTGGGAGAAAGCACTGGCTTATTGGAAAACCCTGCACACTGATGCAGGCGCCAGCTTTGATAAAGAATATGTGTTTGATGCTGCTAACATTGAACCGATGATCACCTTCGGTACCAACCCCGGTATGGGCATTGGTATCAGCAAAAACATTCCTGTTTCCCATGAAAGCGGTAGTGGCAAATCCAGCTACGAAAAATCGCTCAACTATATGGGTTTCCATGAAGACGAGCCTATGCTGGGCAAACCGGTGGATTATGTATTCATCGGATCCTGCACCAATGGTCGCATTGAAGACTTCCGCGCTTTTGCTTCTATTGTAAAAGGTCGCAAAAAAGCAGACAATGTTACTGCCTGGATCGTACCGGGATCTCATATCGTAGAGCAGCAGATCAGGGAAGAAGGTATTCTGGATATCCTGACAGAAGCCGGATTCCAGTTGCGCCAGCCCGGATGTTCTGCCTGCCTGGCCATGAACGATGATAAAATTCCTGCAGGCAAATACGCTGTGAGCACCAGCAACCGAAACTTCGAAGGAAGACAGGGTCCGGGTGCCCGCACCATGCTGGCAAGTCCACTGGTAGCCGCCGCCGCCGCAGTAACCGGAGTAGTAACCGATCCCCGTCAATTGATGTAAAGATCCATTTTTCACCTTTCACCGTTGACTTTTCACATTTTTTCACTTTTCACCTTTCACCTTTCACCTTATGGCTTACGATAATTTCACCATCCTCCGTTCCACCGCAGTTCCCATGCCGATTGAGAATGTAGATACTGACCAGATCATTCCTGCGCGTTTTCTGAAAGCAACCGAGCGCAAGGGTTTTGGAGATAACCTGTTCCGCGATTGGCGCTATAACAGTGATAATACCCCGAAAACAGATTTCGTATTAAACAACCCGATTTATTCAGGCAAAATCCTCGTTGCCGGAAAGAACTTCGGTAGTGGCAGCAGTCGCGAGCACGCAGCCTGGGCCATTTACGATTATGGTTTCCGTTGCGTAGTATCCAGCTTCTTTGCTGATATCTTCAAGAACAACTCCCTCAACATAGGTATTCTGCCCGTGCAGATTTCACCCGAGTTCCTGGATAAAATTTTCAAAGCCATTGAAGCAGATCCTAAGACTGAAATCGAAGTAAACCTGCCGGAGCAAAGCATCACCATCCTGGCAACAGGAGAAAAAGAATCTTTCGATATCAATGGGTATAAAAAGCACAACCTGATGAACGGATTCGATGATATTGATTACCTGCAGGCAATGAAGGAAGAGATCAAAGCCTTTGCAGCGAACAGTCCCTACTAATAGCAAGCCCTACCAACATGTCACCCGCCAAGCGTTCCCTTGAGATCATGGATACCACCCTTCGGGATGGTGAGCAGACCAGCGGGGTTTCTTTTTCCGCCTCGGAGAAGTTAACCATCGCGCAATTATTGTTGACCGAGGTAAAAGTGGATCGTATTGAAATTGCCTCCGCCCGTGTTTCCGAAGGGGAGTTCGATGCCGTGAAAAAAATCACCAAATGGGCAAAGGCAAACGGACTCCTGCACAAAGTGGAAGTGCTCACCTTTGTGGATGGTGATGTCAGCATTCAATGGATGCAACAGGCCGGAGCCAAAGTGATGAACCTGCTTACGAAAGGATCACTGAATCACCTGACTCACCAACTCAAGAAAAAGCCGGCGGAACATTTTGCGGATGTAAAAGAAGTGCTGGCACTGGCAAAGAAAAAAGGCATCGATGCCAATATTTACCTGGAAGACTGGAGCAATGGTATGCGGCATTCGCCGGATTATGTGTACCAATACCTCGACTTCCTCATAACGCAGCCGGTTAAACGAATCATGCTGCCCGATACGTTGGGCATTCTTACTCCCGATGAAGTAAGGGAATTTATTTCGGCTATTGTAGAACGTTATCCAGGTATCCATTTTGATTTTCATGCGCATAATGATTATGATCTCGGCACTGCCAATGTGCTGGAAGGCGTGAAAGCCGGCGCGCATGGTTTACATCTTACTATCAATGGGATGGGTGAACGTGCGGGCAATGCGCCATTGGCAAGTGCCATCGCGGTACTGAATGATTTCATGCCGGGAGTTAAAACCAATGTGGTAGAGAAATCTCTCTACACCGTAAGCAAACTGGTGGAGACCTTCTCCGGATTCCGTATACCTGTGAACAAACCGGTAGTAGGCGAAAATGTATTTACGCAAACAGCCGGCATCCATGCCGATGGTGATAAAAAGAATAAACTCTATTTCAGCGACCTGATGCCCGAGCGTTTTGGTCGCCAGCGCAAATACGCCCTGGGTAAAACCAGTGGCAAAGCCAATATCGAAAACAACCTGGCACAACTAGGCATCCAGTTGTCCGACCAGGATCTGAAAAAAGTAACACAACGTATCATTGAATTAGGTGATCGCAAAGAAGTGGTAACGCAGGCAGATCTGCCTTATATCATTTCGGATGTGCTTGACAGTAATACCATCGAGGATAAAGTGCGCATCGAAAATTATGCACTGGTACATGCTAAAAACCTGAACCCTTCGGTTACCATCAAAATAAATATTGCAGGTGAATTGTATGAAGAGCAGGCACAGGGTGATGGACAGTACGATGCCTTCATGAATGCGCTCAAAAAAATTTACAAGCAGAAGAAAATCGAGTTGCCTTTGCTAACCGATTATGCGGTGCGCATTCCACCTGGTGGAAAAAGTGATGCGCTTTGTGAAACCGTGATCACCTGGAAGCATCAGCAGAAGGAATTTAAAACACGCGGACTCGATAGTGACCAAACTGTATCGGCTATCAAAGCCACACAGAAAATGCTTAATATTATTTGAACAATAACCCTTTCAATCAATGGCGAATAAAAAGATTTTAGTGGTGCCCGGAGATGGCATCGGACAGGAAGTGACAGCAGTAGGCAAACAGGTATTGGATGCCATCGCGGCCAAATTCGGACACAGTTTTACTTATGATGAAGCGCTGATCGGGCATGTAGCCATTGAAGCAACCGGACAGGCATTGCCGGATGAATCACTCGCCAAAATGAAAGCCTCTGATGCCGTATTATTCGGCGCAGTAGGACATCCTAAATACGATAATGATCCCTCTGCGAAAGTACGTCCGGAGCAGGGATTGCTGAAAATGCGCAAGGAATTGGGGCTGTATGCCAACCTTCGCCCCATCAAATTATTTGATGAATTACTGGATGCGTCCAGCATCAAACCTGAGATCCTTCGTGGAGCAGATATCCTCTTCTTCAGGGAGCTGACAGGTGATATTTACTTTGGTGAAAAAGGTCGCAAGAATGAGGGTGATACGGCCTATGATCTGGCAGAATACAGTCGCTATGAAGTAGAACGCATTGCACGTAAAGCATTTGATGCAGCCCGTACACGTCGCAAGAAATTATGTTCGGTAGATAAAGCCAATGTACTGGAAACCTCCCGCCTCTGGAGAGAAGTGATTCAGAAAGTGGCGCAGGACTATCCCGATGTGGAAGTGGAGCACCAGTTCGTAGATGCAACTGCCATGTTGCTGATTAAGGATCCGCGTCGTTTTGATGTCGTGGTAACAGCAAATCTGTTTGGTGATATTCTTACAGATGAAGCATCACAAATCGCGGGTTCTATGGGCATGCTGGCCAGCGCCTCTATTGGTGATGGCACCGGTGTATATGAACCCATTCACGGATCTGCGCATGATATTACAGGAAAAGGAGTTGCGAATCCGTTGGCTTCTATCCTCTCTGCTGCTTTGCTGCTGGATATTTCCTTTGGAATGAAGGCAGAATCTGAGGCGGTGATCAATGCAGTAGACAAAGTGCTGAAGGCAGGCTATCGCACAGGAGATATTGCAGATGCAAGTACACCGAAGGAAAAAATCCTTGGAACTGTAGCTATGGGTGAAAAAGTACTGGCGGAGATTTAATTCTCTCCGCCAGCAGCTTATTATCCGATGGGAGTAAGCTTATAAGGATATACTTTACGCGAGTTCCACTGCGCTACATAGATATTCTCTTCATCATCCACACAAACATCATGGGGATATGCAAAAAGCGGATTCAACTGCGTGAGCGGTTGTAATACCCCATTTTTGTAAACGGGCTCATTTCCACCGGGGTTGGAGACCACTTTATTGTTCTTATCCAGGATGGTAATGAACCCGGAGGACTGCCAGGGACGATCACTTGATTGCAGCACCGCCGCATAGAGATAATCGCCTTTGATAACAGGGCGACATACCCAGGCACCTGGCAACGCAATTGTATTGAGATAATTTCCTTTCAGATCATAGCGCTTGAAGGCATTTTCCTCGCGCGAAGTAACAATCAGGCAGGGATTCTTTTCATCCCGGTTATCAAAGCAAACACCGTGTGCATTCTTCAGGTGTTTGGCCTCGGCTCCACGTCCGCCGAAATAGCCCAGGAATTTTCCTTTGGCATCATAGTGCAGGATATAATCCTTGCCATAGCCATCCGCTACATAAATATCTCCATTGGGAGCGATGGTTGTTTCAGTTGGCACATATTCCTCCGCCTTGCTGTAAATCCCCGCTTCTTTGGGATAATCCAGCACCATCAGCTCGCGGCCATCCACAGTTGTCTTGATCACCTGGTGACGGTTATTATCACAGATAAACAGCACATCGGTACCGTTTTCATTGAAGAGGGTTAATCCATGTGCGCCGGGATAGGTAGTGCCCCAGTAACTGAGCAGCTTGCCACCCTTGTCATAAATCATCACATTGTTCTTGGTTTCGTTGGTCAGCAGAATGATTCGCCCCTTGGCGTCCTGCACCATTTCATGGCAGTCGTTCACAGGGGTTTTAGACACATCCGCCTGACTCCAGCGGGTATCAATCTTATAGCGCTTGGGACCATGCCCGAAGCGCGGTTCCTGGTTGAGGCCATCAATCGGGTTGATCATTAATCCTGCCATGGCAAGGGAGCTGTTTTTGACAAATTTTCTACGATCCATATTTAAATATACAGAATCCCGCCCGCCTCCAACATCCCAACCTGCCGAACTCTTACCCGATTCTTAAACAATTTTAACATCGTAGGTGAGTTGTACCAATCCGGTTGGAAAACTATTGGCCGACCGGAAGATCAATTCCTGTTCAGGTAGCCCATCCCGGAATAACCGGATCCCATCTCCCACCAAATGCGGTATAACGGAAACGATTAAACGATCAATCAATTTCGCTGCTAATAAAGTAGCAACCACTCCCCCGCCTCCATCACAGTAAATATGTTTTCCAGGTGATGCTTTCAATGCACGTACCAACTCAACCGGGTCTGCTACAAACTCCACGTTCTCATCTGAACCTTTTCGGGTTGTAGATATTACATAACATTTTTTGTCGCGATGATGGGATTCCCAACCAATACTGAGCACTTTATCATAGGTACGCCTGCCCCAGATCAATGTATCAACCTCGTGTTGAAAGGCCGCATACCCATAATCTTCTCCTGGTAATTCTACTTTGTTTAAAAAATCAAGATTGTCGTCCTTACCCGCGATGTACCCATCAAGACTCATCGCTATGTAAAGAATGCATAAACGTGCTGAACTTTCCTTGCCCATAAAAGTATTATTTTGATAAAATCAGGTTGTTTTTTGATACTGCTGGCTGCAATCTGAAAATTACATTATATTAATGGTCCCTAACTATAACTGCTGACATGAGTCGCCTGCTTGCCTTATTCGTTGCATTACTGCTGCCATTTATGATGAATGGTCAGGCGACTGAATTTCGCTTTGCGCAACTCAATATTTCACACGGCTTATCCAACAACCAGGTCAACTGCATATTTAAAGACGAACGGGGATTCATGTGGTTTGGTACCATGTCGGGACTCAATCGCTACGATGGCTATGGCTTCAAAACCTATCGGCACCGCGAGGAAGACAGCACCACCATCATGGATGATCATGTATCAACAATAGTTGAAGGTCCCAACAGAACACTCTGGATCCGCACACAAAGTACCTGGAATATCTACGACCCCTTCACTGAAAAATTTTCAAGGCGTTCGGATCGCTACCTGCTTTCAAAAGGATTGCCGGTGGATGGTTTGGTGACCATCCTAAAACAGCAGCAGGATTATTATTTTATCTACTCAGATGCAGGTGTGTACAAGGTTTCAGAGACAGGAAAACCCATACAGATCCGCACCACCCGAATTGAAAAAGGAATACCAAATCCTATTACCTGCGCGGCACTGGATTCAAAAAAATATCTCTGGCTGGTCAGGTACAATGGATTATTGGAAAAATATGACGTGGATCAGGATAAAGTATTGGTGCAGACCCGGATCATACAAAAGCAATCTATCAAACCAATACTAGGCTTTTCCATGTTCATTGATAAACAGGATGAAATCTGGATTTATCATAGAAACAATTCAGAAGGTGTTTATCATTACAATCCGGCCCGTAATTCCATTCATCGGTATCATGAAAAATCAACTCCTCTTGCACTCAGCAGTAATACCATTACCGGGGTTGCACAGGATGCATCCGGGCAAATCTGGATCATCACCGACCATGGTGGAGTGAATATTATTAGTGCGGACCGTGCTGCCGTACAGGTCTTAAAATCAAAAGAAGGTGATCCCGGTTATATTGCAGAAAATGCACTCTATGCAGTGTATCCGGATGATCAAGGCATTGTCTGGTTGGGCACTTACAAAAAAGGAATTTCTTATTACGACCCAAATAGTTTACAGTTTCCCCTGGTGCGCCATCAACCTGGCAACCGGAACAGTTTGCCTTTTGAAGATATCAATGCCTTTGTAGAAGATAAAAAAGGAAATCTCTGGATCGGCTCCAACGGAGGTGGCCTGATTTATTACGATCGGCAGCAAAACAGTTTCAAACAATTTCGCCATCAGCCGGAGAATCCAAACTCCTTAAGCAACGATGTAATTGTAACACTCTACCTGGATCACCAGGATAAATTATGGATTGGAACTTACCAGGGCGGTATGGACTGTTTTGATGGTAAAACGTTTATGCATTACCGTCACAATGAGCAGGACCCGAATTCCCTGGCGGCCAACAATGTATTTACCATATTTGAAGACAGCAACCTGAACCTCTGGATTGGCATGTTGAATGCAGGATTGGATCGCCTGGACCGGAAGACCAATATCTTCTATCATCACAACCTGGGTGTTCCCAATACCCTGCATCATGATAATGTTACCAGTCTGATGGAAGATTCAAGAGGAAATCTCTGGATCGGAACTTCCTGGGGAATTGATGTATTGGATAAATCGAGTGGGCGATTTATCAGTTATACGGCAGAAAACAGCAAGCTGAGTTATAACAGTGTAAATGGCATACTGGAAGATCACAACGGGAATATCTGGGTAGCCACGCAACGCGGACTCAATGTTTTACCAAGAGGCAAAACTGAATTTCTCTCCTTCAGTTTAAAAGACGGATTACCGGATAACACGATCCTGGACATCCTGCAGGACAATCAAAAAAAACTATGGGTGAGTACTAAGTCGGGTTTATCCAGAATTGAGATATTAATAGAGCATGGCAATCCGGCTGGCATCCGCTGTATGAATTATAATGAACATGATGGCTTACAAAGCCGGGAATTCAACCGGTACGCTGCATATAAAACCAGGTCGGGGGAATTGATATTCGGTGGAGCTTATGGATTCAATCTTTTCAAGCCTGAGTTGCTGAAAGCTCCAGTGCATCAACCTCCTGTGGTCTTGACCGATTTTCAATTGTTTAACAGAACAGTAAGTGTTGGCGAAAAAGTGAATAACCGGGATGTCTTACTGCAATCCATAACCGAAACAAAGGAATTGAAGCTGGCGCATAACCAGAATGATTTTACCATCCAGTTTGCCGCACTGGGTTATTCCAATGCAGCCAAAATCAGGTATGCCTACCTGTTAGAGGGATTTAATAAGGACTGGATCATCGCCAATGGCAATACCCGGATGGCCACTTATACCAACCTGGATCCCGGCGACTACACCTTCCGGGTTAGAACCTCGAATGCGGAAGGCGGATGGAATGAAGAAGCGCTTGCAGTACAGCTAACCATCGCGCCGCCATTCTGGAAAACACCCTGGGCTTATCTGTTGTATGTAATTGCGATTTCATCCCTGATATATTTCTCCCGGCAACAGATCATCCGAAGAGAACAGGTTCGCATGCAGTTAGCGATAGAGCGACAGGAAGCACAACGCATCCGGGAACTGGATCAGATGAAGACACGATTTTTTACCAATGTGAGTCATGAGTTCAGAACTCCTATTTCACTTATCCTGATTCCTATACAAAAGCTGATAACAGAAACTGCTCCTGGGGAAATGCGCAACCAGTTCGAGATGATCAACCGCAATGCGAAACGATTGCTGAACATGGTGAATGAACTGCTTGATTTCCGCAAGATGCAGGAACATCAGCAGCGGTTGCAGGTATCAGAGTCTGACATTATTGCTTATATCCAGGAAGTTGCTGCATCGTTTAACGATATGGCCAACAACAAACACATTGAATACCGATACCAGGGAATTACGGATTCTGTCAAGATGTATTTTGATAAGGAAAAACTGGAACGGATTCTTTTTAACCTCTTGTCGAATGCGTTCAAATTCACACCAGAACGGGGACAGGTAAAACTGCATGTGAAGACCTGCCAGGGCGAAGCGGGACCGCTGCTGGAAATCAAGGTTATTGACAATGGTATTGGCATCCCCGCTGATCAGCGGGATAAAATTTTTGAACCTTTTTACCAGGCCGGCTCACCGGATCATATTTTAAACCAGGGAAGTGGAATTGGCTTATCCATCACCCGGGAATTTGTGGAAATGCATGGAGGCCAGATTAAAATGGAACCGGTAACCCCCAAAGGAAGTTGCTTCAGTATTTATCTTCCCATCAAAGCAAGTACCCTTGAAAGTTCAGATCCGACGCATGTACTGGAAAGCAGTCAGCAGTTGTTCAAAAAACCAACCCTGCTATTGGTGGAGGACAATGACGATTTCCGCACCTATTTAAAAAATAGTTTACGGGAACATTTCAATATTATCGAAGCCGTACAGGGAATGGAGGGATGGAAAAAAGTATTGAGTGCGCATCCCGACCTGGTGGTGAGTGATATCAGCATGCCGATCCTTTCCGGTATTGAATTGTGCCGAAAAATCAAGACAGATTCCCGGACCCGGCATATTCCGGTTATACTCTTAACTGCATTAGAAGGAGAAGAAACAGAATTGCAGGCACTGGAAACTGGTCCGAATGATTACATGACCAAACCTTTCAATTACGATATACTTTTCTCACGGATTAAAAACCTGCTGAATTACCAATCGGTGGTAAAAGAAACCTATCAAAAACAGGTAGAAGTGAATCCGTCTGAACCTGAAGTGGAGGAAGAAGCAGAAGATCAGTTTGTCAGAAAAGCACTGGCCATTATCGAAAAAAACATGGGAGATGCAGAATTTAATGTAGATAACCTGCGGCAGGAACTATACATGAGCAGAACCAGTCTGTATAAAAAAGTGTTAGCATTAACCGGACAAACACCCATTGAGTTCATTCGCCAGATTCGTTTGAAAAGAGCTGCTCAATTACTTGAAAAGTCCAATCATAATGTTACGGAAGTAGCTTATATGGTTGGATTCAACAACCCAAAATACTTTGCCCGTTACTTTAAAGAAGCTTTCGGACAACTTCCTTCACAATACCAGCAGGAACGAAAAGCTAAAATTGTACCAGGTCCTGGTACTTTTCCTACCGACTAAACAAATCAACCCCTACAAAAGATCAAAAAATAGAGGGTCGCGAACATTTTGATACCCTCAAAGAACAGTTTAGCATACCTGTTTTTTTGAAGAGGGGGATAAATTAGTTCATTCTTAACGATACAATTAGCTTGCTTATGCACAAAACCAAAACTACACGCAAGTGGGTGGTTCCTCTCTGCGTCTTTCTATTCGGCCTGCTTCTGGCCAAGACGCTCTCCGCACAAACAGGGGACAGAACCATTACCGGCAGGATCACCGGCGCTGATAATTTGCCTGTGGCCGGAGCCACCATCATGATCAAGAACACCCAACGGGGTTACAACACTGATGAAAAAGGAAATTTCAAGTTAACTGCCAAAACAGGAGAGGTACTGGTAATTTCCTATGTAGGTTTTGAAACCCGGGAAGTTCCGGTCGGCAATTCCAACACACTCAACATCACACTGCGAACCGCTAATGCCAACATGAGTGAAGTGGTGGTAATTGGATATGGTTCTACCAAAAGAGCCAACCTCACCAGTGCACAAACCACAGTAACTGCCAAAGAGATGGACCGCACCATCAATACCACCCTGGAGCAGGCAATCCAGGGTCGGGCTGCGGGGGTATACATCACACAGAACTCCGGTCAGCCGGGTGGTGGTATCTCTGTGAATATTCGCGGGGTGAATACCATCAACGGAAGTAATGAACCATTGTATGTAATTGACGGAGTTCAGATACAGGGATCTTCTGTGAGTTTCGGCGCACAAAGTTCTGCTAACCCAATCGCGGGACTCAATCCCAACGATATTGATAACATTCAAGTACTGCAAGGACCATCTGCTACTGCGGTATATGGATCCAGGGCAACCAATGGGGTAATCCTGATCACTACCAAACGTGGTAAATCCGGTGATACCAAATTCAATTATGGTTACCAATACAGTGTTCAACGTCCACCTCAAAAGATGGATGTAATGAACCTGCGTGAGTATGCGACGATGGTAAAAGAGTTTCATGCCATCGCGGGAGGTGAAACGCCTGCTGAATTCCTGGATCCGAGTCTGCTTGGAAAGGGAACCGACTGGCAGGAAGCATTGTTTCGCAATGCGCCCATGCAAAAACACCAGCTGAGTGTGAGTGGTGGTAATGAAAAGACAACTTACTACCTGGCAGGAGATTATCTCAAGCAGGATGGTATCGCATTAGGTTCAGGCTTTGATCGTTACTCAGCAAGATTAAACCTGGATAACAAACCTCGCGAATGGGCAACCATTGGGGCTAGTCTGAGTTTCAACCAGACCAATGAAAACCTGACCACCAGCCAGGAGAATATCATCGCCAATGCGTTGCGCTTAACTCCACAGATTCCGGTGAAGAACCTGGATGGTAGTTGGGGTGGAGGGGATGAAACCAATGGTGCGAATCAGTTCGCGCCTGTGAACCCCATCGCAATAGCAACCCTGACTACCAACAAATTTGTTCGTCGCCAGATATTGGGAAGCCTGAATGTGGGCATCAAACTAACTAAAGATCTTCAATTCAGAACCTCCTTCAACACCAATTTGGGCTTTGGCAATTCGGATTATTACCAGCCGGCTTACCGGATTGGATGGGCGGTGAATGATCGCGCCAGTCTGAGCCAGGGCAACAGCACCAATACCTATTGGAACTGGAACCAGATGCTGGAATACAATAAACAGTTTGGTGATCATCAGGTAGGCGTGATGGTTAGTCACGAAGCGCAGGAATCCAACTGGAAAAATACAGGTGCTGTACGTACCGGTTTCCTGACCAACGACATCCTTGATCTGAATGCAGGTGATCCCTTAACTGCTACCAACTCAGGAGGATCCGGCGACTGGGCAATGGAATCTTATTTCGGTCGTCTCAACTACAACTATGATAACCGTTATATTGTAGTAGGTACGATTCGTCGCGATGGTTCTGGCAATTTCGGTCCGGAGAACAAGTGGGGAACCTTCCCCTCTGTTTCAGCTGCCTGGAGAATTTCACAGGAGAAGTTTTTCAAATCCGGTTTTATCAGCGAATTGAAACTGCGACTGGAAACAGGCACTACAGGTAACCAGGGTGGAAGTGGATATATCTACTCTCCTATGGCAACATCACCCACGCCAACGGGAACCGGCTTTTTGCCAAGCAGGTATAGCAATCCCGGTTTGAAATGGGAAGAAACCAAGACTAATAATATCGGTTTGAATGTTGGCCTGGCGCAAAATCGCATCAATATTGAATTCGATTATTATGTAAAGAATACGGATAACCTGTTGCTCGACAATCCGCTTCCCTGGTATATGGGAACCAATGGTACGGGGTCAGTAGGATCACCGCAGGTAAACATCGGAACATTACAGAACAAAGGTTGGGGCCTCACTATAAATACGGTTAATATCAATAACAAGAAACTGCGTTGGGAATCGAACCTGAACCTCTCCAGTTTCAAAACCAAGATCAAGAAATTCTATTCTGAAACTGCTTTCATCGATCGTACCTCCTGGTGGCTGGAAGACTGGACACAGCGTTCTGCAGTTGGACAAGCACCCTGGCTATTCCGCGGATATGTGGAAGAAGGCATATTCGGAAGTATAGAAGAAATCGAAAACAGTCCGGTTCCGGTAGACAACAATGGCAACCGGCTGCCGATTGACCAGGCCAATGGCCTCTGGGTAGGTGATATCAAATTCAAGGATATCAATGGCGATGGCATCATTGATGAGAAAGATCAGACTACTATTGGTAACCCCTGGCCGAAATTGTTCGCCGGCTTTACCAACAGTTTCTCTTACAAGGGATTTGATCTGAGCATTCTGATTACTGCCACTTACGGAAATGATATCTATAATTATATCGCGAAGGTTAATTCCAACCCGAACAATATCAACCTGAGCCGCAACCTGCTGGTTGGGGTGATGGATTATGCAAAACCGCATACGGATAACAGTGGTAAAGTGGTGTTGGAGAATCCTGGTACGGATGTTCCGAGAATCAGTTATGGACCGAATAACAACCATGCACGTCCCACCAGCAAGTGGGTGGAAGACGGATCTTTTATCCGCCTCAAAAACGTAACGCTAACCTACAATCTGCCGGTAAGCCTGATCGCCAAACAGCGCATTGTAAAAGGAGCCAGAATGTCGATCAGTGGTCAGAATATTTTCACGCTGACCAACTACAGCGGACTGGATCCTGAAGTAGGTGCCTATGTAGGAAGGGATGCAAGTGCAGCTAACCAGGCAATCGGACTGGATTTTGGTCGCTATCCCTTAACACCGGTGTATGCATTCACTATTGGTCTTGACTTTTAAACTTATTTGCCATGAAAAGAATTCATTCGATACTATATAGTTTTCTACTGCTGCTGGTAGTTGGATTGAGCGCCTGCAGCAAGGATTTCCTTGAGCGACCACCAACCGATGCTATTGTAGATGGAAGTTTTTACCAGACCGATGAGCAGGTACTTGCAGCCACTGCACTGCTGTACAGCCGGGTATGGTTTGATTACAATGATAAAGCATCCTATAACCTGGGTGATTTTCGTGCGGGCACAGCTTATTCCGCCTGGAATGATCGCGGCAACGTATTGTTCAACACAACAGGTAACACACCTGAGAATGGAACCGCCTGGCGCTCCTTCTTTATTGTAGTGGGACAATCCAACCTGGCGATTGAAAACATCAACCGCTATGCAGGTGCAGGAGTTGCACCTGAAGTTAAAAAGATGGCGATTGCCGAAGCACGTTATATGCGTGCACTGGCCTATCGTTTCCTGGTAATGAACTGGGGTGCGGTGCCCATTATTGAAAACAACCTGGCACTGCTGTCAGATACATCTATTACACGCAACACTGTAAGCAGTGTATGGAGATTTATCACCAACGAGATGAGAGCGGTAGTGGAAGACCTGCCATTGACCTCTGTGCGCCCGGGACGTCTAAACAAATGGGCGGCTGAAGCCATGCTTGCTAGATTTTATCTCACCCGGGCGGGAGTAAGCGCAGAGGGAAATGGTCAGCGTAACCAGCAATTCCTGGACAGTGCGAAATATTATGCAGAGCGTGTGATTACCCAGAGTCCATACAGGCTGCTGAACAATTATGCTGATCTGTTCAAATATCCTTATGACAATAATTCGGAATCCATTTTCTCCCTGCAATGGGCCTATTCTCCCGGAGCATGGGGATCACAGAATTCAACTCCGGCTTACCTGGCTTATAGTGCGGATATTGCAAACGGTGATGGCTGGGGCGGTGATAAAGGCGCCACCTGGTGGATGATATCTCTTTATGATGGCATCACTGCTACACCCAGTGGAGGATTACAGGGACGTACACTGGATCAGCGCTTGAAGGCAACCTTCATGTTACCTGGCTTTCATTATCCTGAAATTACACAATCCATACCGGGAGGTAAACAAGAACTGGTATTCCCTTTTACCGGATCTGATAACAATTTCCTTTCGATTAAAAAATACGTGTGCGGTAAAGCAGAAGATATGGATGGGAAAGCTGCACAGCAGTATTATGAGTATGATACTTACATGATGCGACTTGCAGAAGTATACCTGATTTATACCGAGGCGGAATTGGGTAACCAGGCAAGCACATCAGATGCAAAGGCAATGGCCTATTTCAATGCGGTACATACAAGATCGGGATTACCGGAATATGAAGAGGAACTAACCATTGACGTTATCCAGAAAGAACGCTTCATTGAATTCGCGATGGAGGGAATGGCCTGGTATGACCTGGTGAGCCTGCATTACTGGAACCCGACCAAGGCATATGAGATCCTGAATTCACAGGACCGTGGTTTGTTCTTTACAGAACCGGATAAATTCCCTGATCCAACGAACTGGACATTCACCAAAACACCCTGGGCAACACAGGATCGTACGATCAATGCAAACAGCGGAAACTTCCTCTTGCCGATTCCTGCGGCAGAGTTGAGCCAGGCGCCGAACCTGAACAAACCACCGGTTGATTATTAATCCAACAGCATTCTGTGAGCGTAAAAACAAGGCATATGAAACTATTCAAATTAACATACAGTATATTATTCTTCTCCCTGGTAATGGGCCTGTTTACAGCCTGTTCCAAGGATGATGATGCACCCAATAATGGAATACCCAGGATTCGTTATGTGCGGATTACCGATCCCGCATCAGCCGACTCCTTACTGGTAGGTGCATTCCAGGGCAACCTGATTGCAATAGTTGGTGAAAATCTGCAAAATGCAAGACAGATCTGGTTCAACGACCAGCGCGCGGTGCTGACACCAACTTATATTACTAATACTACCATCCTGGTAAGTATACCCAATGAAATACCATTGGAGATCACCAATACGATGAAATTGGTGTTTGCGAATGGCTTTGAACTGCTGCATGAATTCGAAGTGCAGATCAGTGAACCGATTGTTGGTAGTATGGATTGTGAGTATGTATTAACAGGGGGAGTTGCCACTATTAGGGGAGATTTCTTCTATCCGCCCCTCACTGTAAAATTTGCAGGCGGTGTAAATGGGGAATTGGTGGAAGTGGATGATAAGATCTTACAGGTACGGATACCCGAAGGGGCGCAACCAGGTCCTATTACTGTCACCACCAATTTTGGCGAGACTGTTTCTGATTTCTGGTTCCGCGACAACCGTAATATTTTCATCAGCAGTGATCCCTTCACGGGTTGGTGGAATGCTTCTTTTGTAGTAAGCAATCCGGGACCAGCTGATCCTGCATCTATCAATGGCAATTATATCCGGGTAACCCGTGCCATCGGATCCTGGAACTGGCTGGAAGCAGCTGGCGGTCCGCCCGATGCGATGGGCCCCATCAGCAAGAACATTCCGGATGAAGCTATCCTGAAACCGGAAGACTACAACCTGAAGTTTGAAGTGAACACACTCAAGCCCTATAACAATAACATGATCAAGCTGAACCTGGGATTGACCGCCTTCAACAATGATCAGTACCAATGGAAGCCACCCATCGATACTAAGGGCCAATGGCAGACGGTAGTGATTCCTTTTGAAGAAATCGCTGCCAGTTATGGAGGCAGCTTGAGTGTTAGTCCGAATGGCTATTACACAAGGTTATTGTTTCATGGTCCGGGCGACCTGGACTGTGATATCGCCTTTGATAATTTCCGCGTGGTACCCAAAGTATTGGAAAAATAAACACTGAGAAATGAAAGCAATCAATAAAATACAACAACTCTTCTTATGGCTGGCCTGCTTTGGTGTTCTGGCACTTGCCGGTTGCGATAAAGAAGATGATACCAATAACGGCTTAGTACAGTTATTGAGTTTCGGTCCGTCTGGCATTCAGCATGGCGAAGACATCCAGTTCATTGGAAACAACCTGCACAAAGTGACTGCCATCCAGTTTGTAGGTGCAAGAGTAGAAAAAGCCGGATTCAAATCGCAGAGTCCGGAAACCATTGTGCTGGTGTTACCAGAGACCGTTGAATCTGGTAAAGTAATATTAATTACAGACCAGGGAGAGATTGAATCGGTATCTGCTCTGAACCTGGAAGTGCCCTTAGCGATTACCGGGTTTACGCCAAAAGTAAAACCGGGACAAAACCTGACCATCCAGGGTAAGTTCCTGAACTGGGTAACTGAGATCCGTTTCAACAAGGATATCGTGGTAACCGAGTTTGTCAGTAAATCTGTGAATGAACTGGTGGTAACGGTTCCTATGGAAGCGCAGACAGGAGAAATTGCGCTTTCGGTAGAAGGGACGGAACCAATGACCGTAGAAACAGAGGAGCCCTTGGAAATTGTTTTACCCGCGGTAACTGGATTTGATCCCTCTCCTGCTGAAAGAGAAAAGGAATTTACGATTACGGGTACTGATCTCGATCTCGTAAAAGGAGTATTGTTTAAAGGGTTGACAGAACCCATAACGAGTTTTGTAAGTCAGTCGGAGACTAGCATTAAGCTAGTAATACCGGCAACTGCCAACAGGGGTACCATCAGCTTGATTGCTTTCTCGGATGTGGTAGTAGAATCTGAAGAAGCCGTATTGTTTGTAGGAGATCTTCCTCCCCTGCCGGCATTGAGTTATGTATTTTACAAAGATGCCTTAGAGAACAACTGGCAGAACTGGGGCTGGAGTACCAATGTTGATTTCGCCAGCAAGGATAATATCCGAGATGGCGATGCAGCCATCAAAGTGAATTATACCGGACAGTGGGGTGCATTGAAATTTGCAAATAATACCGTGTCGCTGGCAAATTATTCGGAGATCACTTTTGCCATCTTCGGAACTCCGGGTACCGATGGCAAACGTATCAATGTGATCGCGGGAGGCAATCCTGCTTATACCATCACAGTGGAAGAAGGAAAATGGGTGGAATACAAATTAACCAAAGCGAATCTAGGTAACCCGGCAAGTATCAGTGAACTAACCTTCCAGAATTTTGACTGGACAGGCACGATTTACATGGATCATGTTGGGTTGAGATAAGAGCAGCGTCAACTCGTGTTATATGCAAGCACAGGGACCCTCTGACAATGATAAACCATTGGAAAGTTGGGTCCCTTTTTAATAGTCAATTATGAAAGTTTTTCAGTTCGTTTGTATAGTACTGTTAGTTGCAGTTAATGTATTGGGTTGCAGCAAAACCAAAAAACCTGATCCGGAGCCGGAACCAGGACCAGGGCCCGGTGGTCCTGTTGTAACACCAGTGGTACCGGTAGCTGATCCGCCATTGGCAGCAACCATTGGTTTTTTTGAAAAACACTGGAAGCCGAGAAGCTTTACAGCTCCGGCTTATACAGAAGTAACACCAGCGCAGACATCGGCAACGGCAACTGTAACCATTGATGCCAGTAAGATCATTACCAAAATTCCTCCAACGGTATGGGGACATAATGCCAATACCTGGATGACGAATATGGTGGGGGAACCACAGTTCATGCAACATATCAAAGCACTGCAACCAGGATTCATCCGATTCCCTGCAGGCAGTGGAAGTGATATTTATTTCTGGAATGCGGAACGCGGAGGATTACCTGCAGATGTACCGGCACAAATCATGAATGCAGCTGGTCAGCTGATAGATGGTGGTTACTGGTATGGCAAGATCAATGAAAGCTGGACTGCTTCACTGGATCAGTATTATGAAGTTTTGAAACAGTCCGGAAGCATTGGAGTGTTGACTGTCAACTATGGTTATGCGCGTTATGGAACCAGTGCAGATCCTGTAGCTGCGGCAGCTCACCTGGCTGCTGACTGGGTGCGTTATGATAAAGGCAGAACCAAATACTGGGAAATTGGCAATGAAACCTATGGCGATTGGGAAGCTGGTTTCCGGATTGATCTATCAGCTAACAAGGATGGACAACCGGAATTTGTAACTGGTGAATTATATGCACAGCATGTGCAGGTATTTGTGGACTCGATGAAAAAAGCGGCTGCAGAAATCGGGCAGGAAATATTTATCGGAGCAACACTTTACGATGCACCAACAGAAGCCTGGATGACCAATACCACCAAGACCTGGAATGAAGGAGTATTAAAAAATCTACAAGGTGCTGCAGATTTTTACATCGTACACAATTATTTCACGCCTTACAATGAAAATTCAACAGCATCGGTTGTGATGAATGCAGGATTAACCGTACCGGCTAAAATGATGCAGTTTATCAAAAAAGAAATGCAAACCTATGGTGCGCCAGTATTACCAGTGGCACTAACGGAATGGAATATGTGGGCGAAAGATTCCAAGCAACAGGTATCCAATGTGAGTGGATTATTTGCACTGGCCGTGATGAGCGAGTCGCTGGTGAATCAATATGGCATGGCCCTTCGCTGGGACCTGCTCAATGGCTGGGAGAATGGAAATGATCATGGTTTATTCAGTGATGGCAATGAACCCGGAATTCCCAAATGGACACCACGCCCTTCCTTCTATTACATGTACTATTATTCAAAATTGATTGGTGATAGGTTGGTTCCTACACAGGTAACCGGAAGTACAGCCATTAAGGCTTATGCATCTACCTATACATCTGGTGAAGCAAACCTCACTCTCATCAACACTTCTGATAAACCAGTAACCGTGCAGCTCAAAGCCAATAACCTGAATTTCGGCAAGCGACTCTATTACTACCAGTTGGAAGGCAGCAATGATAACGGAGAGTTCTCCCGCAAAGTGCTGGCAAATGGAGAAGGTCCTTCCCTGGCAGCAGGTGGCCCCTTCAACTATGCACAACTGAAAGCAAGATCACATCCGGTATATGAGCAGGTCAAAATCACAGTGCCTGCACTGGGTGCGGTATTGCTGGTTTTGTGAGTTTAGTTCAGCTCCAGATCTCCTTTCAGCCGGATATCGCGGGAAGAAGCGCCGATCATAATCCGGAAGCTTCCTGGTTCCAGCACCGTTTCCAACTGCTGGTTCAGGAAAGCCAGTTCGGATGCAGGCAAACGGAATTTCACTGTGCGACTCTCCCCTTTCAGGAGGGATATGCGTTCAAAACCTTTCAATTGCATTACAGGCCGGGCTAAGGAAGCCAGTTCATCGCGAATGTATAACTGTACCACTTCTTCCCCTGCAACCGGACCAACATTGGTTACCACACATTGAATCAACGCGGTGTCTTTGCTCCCGATAGCAGGCGTGAGTACCCGAAGATTGCTGTATTTGAATTCCGTATAACTCAGGCCATAACCAAAAGGGAACAGAGGTTCTCCGCTCAGGTTGTGATAATCATCTCCCCTGCCGGTTGGCTTATGATAATAGGTTAACGGCAATTGTGCTTCATGCACCGGGAAGGTAATCGGCAACCTGCCCGCAGGATTGATGCGACCACTTAACAAATCTGCAACTGCTAATCCGCCCTGCTCTCCCGGATACCAGATTTGCGCGATAGCATCTACTTTATGCATCCAGTTCTGCATGGTGATGGCACTCCCGCCAACCAGCAGCACTACTACCCGTTTGCCGGTAGCTGCTATTGCCTGGATCAGTTCTTCCTGGTGACCAGGCAAACTGAGATATGCCCGGTCCTGGAACTCACCCTCATGGATACCCGCAACGATCACTGCAAGTTCTGATTGTTGTGCTGCTCTTACTGCGGCTGCAATTTTTTCCTGCCAGTTAAAAGAATGACCTGCATTCCACACCAGGCGGATCGCAGCATTACCAACCGGTTCACGGAATTCAATTTTAATTGGGTAGCGTTTGCCTTTTTCCAATTGCACATCAGTAGTACGTAATGAAAAACTCTGCTTGCTCCAATTATCAACTACCAGTTTACCGTTGATGTACAACCGAAAACCATCATTACCTTCCAATCCTATTTTAAATGTTCCGGATTCCGGAGCCACTACTTCACCTGTCCAGCGCACAGCATAAAAATCATTCCGCAGAGCCGGATCTGGTGCATACAAGGTCCATTTGAACTGAACCTGCTTATCAACCCGTGTTAGTTTGGGAGTACCGGAAATAGCTGCCTGGTCAAAATACTCACCCAATAAGCCGGGAACTGATTTTCCCTTGCTGGTATGGAACAACTGAGCTGCCGGGATGGTAACAAACTCAGCTCCCATGCGCTCATAACCTTCTGCGTAATTGATTTTAGTGCCGGTCCATTTTTGTTCCAACGCCGCTTTGATGGAAATAATTCCATTACCCGGACCGCTATAGCCTCCCAATCTGCCTTCTGCTGCATCGGTACCAATCAGGGCGATGGAAGCAGGTTGCCTGCGCAAGGGAAGTAGCTTCTCATTTTTAAGGAGCACAAAACTTTTGGCAGCAGCTTCTTCTGCTAATTGCTTATGTGCGGCGATATCAATTAGGGTTTCAATTGCGGTTTCATCTACATAGGGATTTTCAAATAAGCCCAATTCAAACTTGATGCGCAGAATACGTCTAACAGCATCGTCTATGCGCGCTTGCGGTATGCGTCCATCTACAAAGGGTGGCATGAACAAAGGATGATGTGCATAATCAGTTTGAAAGATCACATCCAGTCCGTTGCTGATCGCCTGCTGTGATGACTCCGGATAATCCTTAGCCGTTTTATGAAGCACCAAAGCACCACCCACAGCACCTGCATCAGAGATCACAAATCCCTTAAAGCCCCACTGTTTTTTCAGCAGGTCGTTCAGCAGCCAGTTATTCGCAGTAGCAGCCTGACCGTTGATGGAATTATAGGCTGTCATCACCGAGCGGGCGCCTGCTTTTTCAAATACAGCTTTAAAAGGAATCAATTCGGTTTCGAGTAAAAACTGCTGACTGAAATCGATGGGATAACTGTCACGGCCACCCGCACCCACGTTAAAAGCAAAATGCTTGGGTGAAGTCACCACTCCCATGCGTTCAAAGGCACCAATAAAACTCACGCCCATAGCGGCACTCAGGTAAGGATCTTCCCCATAGGTTTCTTCCGTTCGTCCCCAGCGCACATCATGAGCCAGGTTGATCACCGGAGATAAAATCTGTCGTATACCACGCAATTTGGTTTCCAGCGCGATGGCATTGGCTACCTTGGACATTAGTATGGTATCCCAGGTAGATGCCAACGCAATAGCCTGGGGGAAGGCAGTTGCACCCGAACGAACCAATCCATGCAGGGCCTCATCAAAGGCAATGATGGGAATGCCCAGCCGGGACTGCTCCATAAAGTATTTTTGAATGCCATTGATCTTCCTGGTCAGGCTCACTGCATCTTCTTTGGCATTGTATTGCAGCAATTGCTGGGCAGCTTCTCCCCCTTTACTTTCGGCACTCACCTGGAAACCGAAAATGCCTGCTTTGTATTTGGCTTCATCGCCGGGTTTGATCTCGCCGGGAATCATGAAACACTGCCAGAATTTTTCTTCCGGAGTCATGCGTTTCAACAGATCTTCCACGCGCTGCTCAACGGGCAGGGCAGCATTTTTATAGGCAGGTTGCTGGGCGTTCAGCCCACTCATCGCCAAACAGCTAACAGCTAAAATCAGGTACTTCATGCGTCAACTTTTGCTGCTTCAAAGTTGAGGCATTAAGCAATAAGCTGCCGGAGAAAGACTTCCTAAATTTTAACACCTATTGTTACATACAGATTCCTGCCGTCAGCGGGCCAAATACCCGGTCCCGGATAAAAGGTGGGCCTCTTGGTGAAATAAGACTTATTGAGCAGATTGTTCACGCCGGCCCGAATGGAGAAGATCGAATTGGTTTGAACAGCCATATTCAGGTCCCAAATCCCATATTCGGGAGTATATCCTCTTGCACCATTATTGGAGGGAATGCGGGTGTTAAGGGCATCAGAATAGGTTCCCGAGGTATAACTATACAGGACCGTAGCACTCAGTCCGCGATACATCAGTTCCAGTCCATTCCTGGTAATCCAGTTGGGAACAGCTTCCAGCCTGTTACCCTTAACCGAAGTATTGCCCGTACCGGTGGCCAGCTTCCCATCGGTATAAACAGCATCCATATACGAAGTGGAAGTAAATACACCCGCCGATACATGAGCGCCCAGGGGTCTTTTATATTGAATAAAGAGCTCCACGCCATTTGTCCGGCTATCTCCAGTATTTGTTTTGAAGGTATAGGGCTGCCCATTTACATCCTGCTCAACAATGGTAGCCATCCTGTTATTGTATACTAACCGAAACAAACTGAGATCATAACTGAGGTACTCCCCCCATTTACCCCGGATGCCGGCCTCTGCATTATATCCGGTTGCATTTTTCAGGTTCTTATCGATCTGTTCATAGGTAGATCCAGGAACGATATCTTTAAAAATAACCGGCCGGTATGCGCGACTAATTCCTGCATACAGTTGACTTTGTTCATTGATTTCAAATTGGCTGGTAAGCCCGAATAAATGAAAATTATGTTTTATGGTATTGGGGATTGGATACTCCGTATAATAATTGATTTTACCATCAAACTGCGTAGTTCCCGTTTCCATTCTCCAACCTGGAGTAATTGTAAGTCGGGGTAGTATCGGAATCGCATTTTCAACAAAGACAGCCAGGTTCCTGGTTTTGAAATGCATGTCTCTTCCAAAGCCTGATTCTGCTAATTTCAAATCAAAATCCGTTCCTGTACTGCCCTTTCCTAATTGCCGACGATGTAAATCATTCCACATGAATACCAAACCGGAAGCCAGGGTCATATTACGTCCGGCCAGCTTATACTGATGATTGATGCGTAGTTCAGAAGTCTTGCTATTGAACTGATCAATATCTACCTGGCGATTTTTATATTCACCTGTTAAGCGGTTAATGGTGTCCGGAACTGTTGCAAAAGCATCAAAGAGCACACTGTTCCGAGTGCCAAGCACGGCTGAATTAATCCAATGCAAACTTGTTTTTGAATTAATATCCCAACGAAATTTAATGGATGGAATGTAGATATCAGGATTGAAATAATTACGATTTCGGGTAGCCATACGTGGGTCAGCGGCAAACATGCTATCTGTAAGTTGTCCGGGTATTTTATAGAGATATTTCGATCTGCCAAATTCAGCTGTAATAGTTAGATGTGCAGCAGGCCGATAATTTAATTGTACATACTGTGCTTCTGCGTCCGATCCACTTTGCTCTCTGTATCCATCGGAATGCCGCTTGTAATAATACGCGTAGTAAGAGAAGTTTTTATAGGTACCGCTTACTGCATTATAGGTACTTAACAGATTGTACGATCCTGCTGTATTGATCGATTCAAAAGAAAGCAGTTTAGCGCTATCCGGTTGCTTGGTAATAAAATTCAGCATGCCGCCGAACTGCGCACCATATTGCAAAGCTCCGGTTCCCCGAACAAGTTCAATCTGTTCGTAAGATTCCATCGGAGCACTATAATGGCTGGCGGGATAACCATACATGTCTGAGTTGGTAAGCACACCATTCTGACGGATATTAAATTCCCAGCTACGATGTGGATCAAGACCACGGGTAGCGATATTGAGCTGGTTGCCACTGCCATCCATATCATACACAAATACACCTGGAATTTTTGAGAACAGCTGCCGGCCTGCTTTCAATGCGAAATTGGTGGCAGCGCCGGATAAATGAATCACTTCATTCTTACGGCCTGAATACAAAAAACCGTTCTGGAGATCAGGCAGGCGAGCGATGTCTTTCTTCTGCCAGGCTTTAAAAATTACTTCATCTAATACTTTTACCGATCTGAGCGTGTCTTCCTGTGCGATGCCGAAAAAGGGGAGAAATGAAATAAGCAGGAAGCACGAATAATGCTTTTTCATTCTATAAAAATACAATTTCACTCATATCGGCACCTGACTAAAACTAGGGACGCCACTGAGTTTGCTCATTTTTTTTGAGTTTGATTTTCTTTGTACGGCCTCCATATTCAACTATTCCGGTGTAGCCGGAGGCTGCTTTCAGTCGCAGTTCCGTTAACTGTCCAATTTTCCATTCCATATCAACAATCAGGTTACCTCTTGCTTTCAATCCCTTAACCGAGCCATTAGGCCAGGCAGCAGGCAAAGCAGGCAGCACTTGCAGGGTATCCGTATGCGATTGCAGCAGCATCTCCGCCATACCTGCGGTGAGACCAAAATTTCCATCAATCTGGAAGGGCGGATGATCATCAAATAAATTCGGCAGGGTCAGGTAACGTTGCATATCCTGCAGGTTACTCCAGGCCTTATCTCCATCAAAGAGTCGCGCATAAAAGTTGATAATCCAGGATTTACTCCAACCGGTATACGATCCCGTGCCCCCTTTGGCATATTCGAGGCGGCGCTCAATGGTTCTGCGGGCTGCCGCAAAGAGTTCAGGATGCTGACGGTTGATCTGGTTGGCGGGATACAAACCAAAGAGCTGACTCATATGCCGGTGACCGGGTTCTGATTCTTCGTAATCGTGAATCCATTCCTGTACAATTCCATATCGTTTACTCACGCGAACAGGAGGCAATTCTTTTTCAATGGCTGCCAATGAACGGGCAAATTCTTTATCGGTTTTTAAAATGGAGGAAGCAGTGCGGCAGGCTTCAAACAATGCCCGGGTGATTTGAATATCCATGGTGGCGCCATACGTGAGGCCGAATACTTTTCCATTGGGCAGTTTGAAGGCGTTTTCAGGAGAGGTGGAGGGAGCCGTAACCCAGTAGCCCTGTTTGTCTTTGATTAAAAATCCCTGCATGAATTCGGCAGATTCTTTCATCACGGGCCAGGCTTTCTCTCTTAGATACGCGGTATCCCTGGTGAACAAAAAATGTTCCCATAAATGCAGGGACAACCAGGAACCTGCGATGGGATAAGTACCCCAGCTCACGCCATCCGCAATGGCGGTTCTGCCGAATGGATTAGTGAGATGATTGACTGTCCAGCCGCGGGATCCAAATGTTTTCGATGCCGTAATCCTGCCCGGTTTGCGTAAGAGATCCACAAAATCTGACAGGGGTAGAAAGGCTTCAGATAAATTTGCCGATTCCACCGGCCAGTAGTTCATCTGGATATTGATATTGGTATGAAAATCGGAGTTCCAGGGCGCATTCATATCCTTACACCAGATGCCCTGCAGGTTGGCAGGCAATACACCTGGCTTGCGCGATGAACCCATCAGGAGGTAACGTCCATATTGAAATTGAAGCACTGCGAGATCAATATCTTCTCCTCCTGCTTTGACTTTTTTAATTCGTTCATCCGTGGGTGTTAGTCGCGCTGCGGAGGAACCAATTTTCAACGCAACCCGATTGAAAAAACTGGCATGATCTGCCACATGTGCTGCTTTAACCTGCTCATAATTGAACGTCACTCCACGTAAAATCTCCCCACAACGCTGCACCGGATCAATAGCCGGATCCATATCCAGCATCGACAAATTATAGTTGGTAGCTGCAGTCAGGTAAATCACTAGTTCAGTAGCACCCTTCACATATAAACTGTTATTCACCGCCTGCACCGATCCGCCACTATGCATGGCAGTTAGTTTGGCAGCAAATTTCATGTGCAAGCCATCCGGACCAGCATCTTCATCCGGCAGATCAAGGATTTGCCCCTGTAGGAGCAGGGCTTTTTCTCCATCAGGTAATACCATGGCATCCTGTTCGCGGGTTAATGATACCCTTGCATGCAATGCATTTGGTTGTTCTGTACGAATACGCAACACGATGCAATTAGCAGGAGCAGAAGCAAATAGTTCGGTATGATACCGTACACCGGCAATAATGTAGGAGCTGCTGGCGATACCGGTTTCCAGGTCGAGTTTGCGCACATAATTCTCTGGTTTAGGTCGGGCAGTTGCATTCGGGAAATAATCAATAAACAAATCACCCAGCGACTGATAGGATCTGATCCGCATAGGTTTGCTGCGCAGGGTTTTCTCAGCGAGATCCATTGCCTGTTGAATGGAATCATCCAGCAGCAATTTCCGGAGTTGTGGCAGATGCGCTGCTGCATCGGCGTTGGCTTCAACCGGACTGCCAGCCCATAAGCTCTCTTCATTGAGCTGGATGCGTTCGCGTACCGGATTTCCGAAGACCATTGCACCAAGGCGACCATTACCTACTGGCAGGGCTTCATTCCAGTTGGCAGCAGGTTGTTTGTACCAGAGTTCCAGTTTGCTGCTGTCCTGCGCAAAGAGGGAGCTGCTCAGCAGGAGCAAAATAGTCAGGCGGAAAAGAATTTGCATGGCAAGAAATTAATCGGGGATTGAACCTAACTAAAATAGGCAACTGCTCCGAAGAACAGTTGCCCATTTTGAACAAAATCCACTTATTATTTAGTACCGATGGGAATCCGAACCCCTGCATGTGCAAAAAGGGAGCGTGATTTACCTATATCAATCGTTTCGATATCTTTTTGAACATTGGTAAGTGACCATTCATAGGAAGCTTCCACGAAAAGAATGGAGAAATCAACACCGAGTCCGAGGTAGGTACCCCAGCTGGCAGTATTGAAATCATCTTTATCCAGGTCCTTGATATCTGCCAGGAAAAAAGCCGATACTCCACCAAATCCTCTTAAACTAACAGGGGAGCCTGCATTACCCAGTAAATTAAAACCAACCGTCAGGGGTATGCGAATACCGCTGATATTGAAATCCTGGTTTTCCAGGCCGGGTGTGTTTTCAGTTACATACTCCGTAGTCTTCTTTACATAATAGATACCCGGCTCGAAATACACTTTTTTACCGATAGCAACTGAAGCGCCGACCTGGTAACCAATGCGGCCTTTAAATTCACCGGTACCCGGATCCTTTGAGAAATCCGTAGCGTTCATACCAATGGCGGGTTTGATCACCACCTGGGCCTGGGAATAAAAGCCCACAAAGAGTGCGCTGATTGCTGCCAAAACAATTTTTTTTCTCATACCGATTTGATTTTTTTTGATGATTACAAGTTGACCTACTGCCTCAACTATCGAGTACTGCTTTCAATTGGGTTAGGATTGTTTTCTTGGAGAACTCGTTCGCAATTTTTGGGATGACTACCCCATTGGGGGTCAACACGAGGATCGTAGGCAAAAATGGTGCCTCGAGGAAAAAGAGCAGCCGATTAAACATAGTGTTGGATTGGGAGTCTCAATACGGGAAAATATAGTTCGAAATCATGTAATAAAAAACTAATATAAATCATTAATAATATATAAATTGTTAAAAAACTATACTATGCAACTACAAACTGGACTCTTACTGGCTGTTTTGACAGTAGCAGGCTTCTCATGTAAAACACCGGCAACCAGCAATAGTTTGCCAACCGGAGATAACAGCATGACCTCCCTCGACTGGAATGGCGTTTACACAGGTGTAATGCCCTGTGCAGATTGTGAAGGAATTGAAACTACACTTCAGCTCATGAAGGACAAGACCTATACGCTCACCAGAATCTACCTGGGAAAATCCAGTGAACCTATAACCAGTTCAGGAAGTTTTACCTGGGATGCCAATGGGGCGAATATTCAACTATCCGGGGAAGATCCGGGAAAATACAAAGTGGGTGAAAACCAATTGATGCATTTGGATAAGGACGGCAATCGCATTACGGGTGAGTTGGCTGCCAAATATGTGCTGACTAAGGACGTGAGTGGCATCACAGAAAAATATTGGAAGCTGGTAGAGTTAAATGGTCAACCTGTCACAAAAACAGATGACATGCGCAAAGAGCCGCACATGATCCTGCGTGCAGCAGGCAGACGCGTGAATGCCCATGGCGGATGCAACAGTTACATGGGAAGTTATGAGCTGCAACCGGGTAATCGGATCCGCTTTACCAAAATGGCAGGCACGTTGATGGCTTGTCCCAATATGGAAGTGGAGGACCGATTCCGCAAAGTGCTGGAGATGGCCGACAACTTCAACCTGAATGGAGATACGCTTATTTTGAATAAAGCCAAAATGGCGCCGCTGGCCAGGTTTGAAGCGGTGTATTTAAAATGATCCGGCGTTCTGAATTTTAAGCACAATATGTTTGGTTGGTAATTCATCCGGCCGGAATTTGCTCAGATCCATGACCAGGTTCCGGCCTTTTCTTGTAACCGGAACAGTCTTGCCGTTACCAAGGTAACTCACTTTAGCACCAGCAGCAATGGGGAGATCGCGCAGGGTAAAGCTGGATACATACCGTGGTAGAATCACATATAGGTCCTTCCCTTTCCGGGTGAAAAAAGCTTCCACATAGGCTTCGTCTTTTTTAGGCTCTGTCAGTTTTGCGATGCTATACCCCGCCATATAAGATGCGCCTTTCTTTTCGGGCATTTTACCCATGCTCCACTGGTAGGGAGTTGAATGAGCGGAGGTACCATAGATCGCTTCTCCATTTACGTTTAACCACGCTCCCATATCCAGCAGGCGTTGTTGCTGGATAACCGGGATACGGCCATCGGCAGTGGGACCCACATTCAATAACAGATTACCACCTCTTGAAACGATATCAATCAGCATGAGGATCAGCTCCTCACTGGATTTATAATCGGTAAGATTTTCATTGCGATTGTAGCCATAGGAATGCCCGATACCCTGGTTTTCTTCCCAAACCACACTGGCATCCTTACCACTTCCATATTCGGATGTGGTATACGTTGCGCCGGTGTTATGCTCCCGGGTTTCTTTACCCCAGCGATCGTTCACCACCACCTCTTTGGCAACAGGAGATTCGTTGAATAACCAGGCCAGTAATTCGGGACTCTTCCATTCCGCAGAACTGATATCCCATTCGCCATCAGAAAAAATAACGGAAGGTTTATAGCGGGTCACAAGGTCTTTGAATTGGGGGAACATATGTTCATCCACGTATTTCTTTTTGTCGTAGAGCCAGATCGGATTGTACCATTCGTAGAGGGAATAATAATACCCCATTTTCATGCCTTTGTTTCTAACGGCGTTGGTGAGGTCACCAAGCAGATCACGTTGAGGGGTACCCGAAACTGCGTTCCAGGGTCTGCCCCATGCTTTATCAGCCTGTTCATTGGGCCAGAGGGTATAGCCCTCGTGGTGTTTGGAAGTGAGTACCACATAGCGGGCGCCGGCTTTTTTGAAGAGATCCGCCCATTGATCAGGATTGAACATTTCGGCTTTGAACATCGATTCAAATTGCTGGTAGGCAAAGGAAGAACCAAAGTTCTTTACATGGAAGTCGTAGAAGTTCTTTTGCTTATTATGAATACGATACCAATACCATTCTGCGTAGCTATCGCCGCTGTTGGGAATGATGGGTGCGTAGGCTGGAACCGCGAAGACACCCCAGTGAATGAAAATGCCAAATTTTTCCTGGTTAAACCAGGCGGGGATGCCTCTCTTATTGAGGGATTCCCAATTGGCTTCAAATTGTTGGGCTTGCGAAAGCAGGCTGCTAAGCAAAACGCAGCAGATAAGCAGAAGGCGTGGCATGTTGAATCGTTTGAATGAAACTAGCATAAAAGGGTGGAAAGGGGATTATGGAAAAGGATGAAAACTGGGAAAAAATTAACCGTTGGGGCTTGTTCATGCAACCATTCGGCCTGGTTTGACCGTTCACTGACCGTTCCGGCTTCGTTATTTGACCGCGTTGGCACCGTTCTTCAGCCGTTAGTGAACCGTTCATGAACCGTTCCGGATTCGTTCAGCGCTAATCTGGTAAGCTGTAATTAGCTGGGGTTCCTGTTAGTTGAAAAGTTCTATAACAACTTTAGTTCCTTCTGTTGAATTAAAAAAATAAAGTTCGCGAACAGACAAAAAATCCGGATGAACGACTTAAAAAGGGGTCTGAATGACAAATCCAATTTTACGGCTTGCAAGGGTTATAAAGAATCCATATATTGGAAAGACTTATCCTGTGATTCCCGGCAATGGGACTCATGTGGCGAAGCATTGGTATATATTAACAAATGAGAAAGAAAACTTCGAAAATTAAGACATTCAGAATAGTTGCATGGGTATTTCTGGTATTGCAATTGTTCAGCTACGTCGGTAATCTTAATCAAAAAAATAAAGTAAACGCAGAACCAGCAGAAATGCTTGGTTACTATCTTGGATTGAACTTTTTCCTAATAATCTCGCTGGTATTATTTTTTATTGCTTATCGACGCCAACGAAAAGCCAAAAGAGCTTTGCTGGAAGAGCAAATTAATGAAATTGGCAAACAAGCATAAATATCTACCTCTCCAAATTTGTTATTGCTGATATTATTTCATATGATGAAGAAAAAGCAGAAAAAATAAAAAAACTGGGAGGAAAAAACACGGGCCTGAGTTTCATTGCAAATAGCCAACTCAAAAAAATAAGCAAGTCCCAATTCATTATTTAGTAATATTTAAAACATCAAAATGGATAATTCACCATTTAAACTTTGGTTAGAATTTGAAGAAGTAGATCCTGGAAATTGGGACATTGAAAATGAATTCGCCAATGTAATTGTGGATTTTCCCGATGGTAGGCATTATGGAATAAATGTGTGGACTTTTAAATTTCTGGAAACAGCTATTAAACATGATGAGCAAGAAAATGATAATAAGGAGTGTCTTTATATGATACCTCCAGATCTTTTTGTAAAAGAGTTAACCAGAGAGTGTATTCATCAAACAATAACCGATTTATTGAAAAGAGGGAGTTTGGAAAAAATGCTTAATCCTAGTGTGTTAGGATCCCCTAGACACAACATGTATCATAACAAATAAAAACTCCCTGTGAAAAATTAATTATCATCATTTTTCTTTCTATATTTTTTTCTCTTTCTTCATTAGCGATTATTTGGACACAGCAGTATTTAGTTATAGGGTTGAATCCATATATTGGCACCATTATATTTATATTGATTTTATTGCTAGCTACAGGCTTGATACTGTGGATCAAAAATTTCATAGGTAAAAATATCAGCATTACACCAGAAATGTTGTTTACTGCAGCCTTAATTAGCCATTTAAGCTTGTTGTTAGTATTTCCTTTATTCAATATGAATTCCACACTGGATATTCAATTACATGATACCTACTATGTGCTTTCATATTCATACCCCATACTGCTAGTCGTATTTATCTTTGCAATATTTGCAGCTATTTATCATTGGTTTGAAAGAATTTTTAAAAGAAAGATGAACCAATGGTTAGGAGCCATCCATTTTTGGATAACATTTTTGGGATTAAGCTATTTACTACTACCTCAAAACAAGTTCATCTCCGTTTTTATAATTGTAATTATAAGTGCGCAGCTATTATTTATTTATAATTTTTGCTATTCCTTATTAAGGCACAATAAATAAAATTTTAA
>VFQN01001741.1_pt1 | contig 35362 bp, 31 predicted proteins | sample 3512371 | NCBI WGS metagenome assembly VFQN01 (sample SAMN10412370, study PRJNA504923) | tailings metagenome | isolation source: Replicate 2 from Balatoc abandoned mine | place: Philippines: Itogon, Benguet | collected 2017-08-28 | reverse complement strand
ATCAGCAACGTTCCCCCAAACACTGCAGATAATGGAGGCGCTTCATATCCTCCCAACCAAACCCAAATGGGACCTAATACTGTTTCTATGAGAGTGTACAATGATACTTCAGGAGCAGATATCAATGATGGGCCGATCGTCAAAAAGGTAAACGATATTGGTAGTATCAGCATTCCATTAATCATGAGAATGGTCAAGTGATATAACGTCAGACCAACGAACTCACACATCGGAGCAACGACTATAATATCAATGATGAATATTAGAAATGAAGGTTTGAAAAGAATCAAATCTTACCTATAACACCGACAAATCCGGCAATGATATTACATGGCATCATATCTGGCTCAGCGCTGGTGAAAAATGAAACCTTGCGTATTTATAACGGATGAATTCAACCTTACCCCATTTGCATTCCAGCATATCGAACTAAAACAAAATACATGCCTAAAGTTAAACTTGCGATTACAGCGTTTAAGAGTCCTATTGCATCCCCATCACCACTGTCAAGTTGACCATAGAAGATGATGATAATCGACAAGAAACATACAACAGCTGCTGCTATGGTTCTCCATGGAATATGCTCTTTCAACAGAAAATAACTACCCACAGCAGAAAACATCGGGTTTGCCGCTGTGATTACTAATACATTGGCTGCTGCTGTCCGTTGAAAAGCATACGTGACAGCAAGGATTGAGATTCCCCAAACCACTCCTGCAACCCATCCAATCCAACCAACATCCTTGAAAACTTGGATCGTCCCTTTGATGCCTTGACTTGCAAGTAAACAGACGAACAAAATCAATGCAAAGAACAAACTCTTCCAAAAGATTACATCAAAGTTGGGAAGATCAGAAACCTTTCGAACTAACAAAGCATCTGGTGTCACAGTTAACACACCAAATACACAGTATAAAGTTCCTTTGAGTTGATTTGATAAAGCTGTCGTCGTCATCCTTCTGTTTAATCAGTTAGCAATAATTACCTTCCACCAGCAATTTCTGTGTTCTTGCATTTTCTCAGGAGTGTGGAAAAGCCCAAACCTTGTAGTGCACGGTTAGAAGTGCACAGCACAGTTCGCACTGTCGTACTTTTGAGTGAAGATCTGCTGACGAGAGTGTATGAGATCAATTGCATATCATGCTCTATCCTCCCCTTTTATCCACCTATCTGATACTGCTACTGATTGTTCTTTATCTTAATATGGTTTCAAGCTTCCCAACTGATATGCACATGAGATCCCCAGTAAAAACAGTGAAAGATAGTAGGACAAATAATGCTGCGGATTTATCATTTCAAAGAAATCATGACAATAATCTGAAGGAAGAAAAATTAAATACAATGACAATAGAAGCATCATCAGTAAATCAAAAAGAATCTTCATCATTCCTTTATTCAATTTTCCCAGTTCTTCCACAAGAGTTTAAGAAATTCTTTTCTTTATCCTTTATGATGTTTTTCATTGTTTATGTTTTTACTATGACACGTGATACAAAAGATGTTCTAATTGTAACAAATTGTGGTGCAGAATCTATTGCTTTCTTAAAAGTATATGGTGTAATCCCTGCTGCAGCATTATTTATGGCAGCATATTCCTCTCTGTCCAACTATTATTCCTCTTCACAGCTATTCTATATGACTCTACTACCTTTTTTCATTTTTTATTTTATATTTGCATTTGTATTATATCCTTTACGTAATGTATTACATCCAATGAGTTTAATTGCTCCTACACCAGGATTAACATATGTATATAATCTTTTAAGGTTTTGGACTTTTTCATTGTATTATATAATGTCCGAATTATGGGGAAGTGCTGGTATTCCTTTATTATTTTGGTCATGTGCAAATGATGTTGTAAAAATTGAACAGGTAAGAACAGCATTCTCCATTTGCTCCTATTGAATTAACATGCTGCTAATTGATTCTCTAGGCGAAACGAATTTATCCATTAATCTCATTAATAGGAAATACTGCACCAATCTTCTCAGGTATTACAATGAGTTTTATTTCAAATCAAATTCGAAAATATTCTCAAAATGATGAAATTGCTTTTGAAACGTCAATGAAGATCCTCACAGGTCTTATGATGGTTTCAGGGGTTGTGATTGCATCACTTCATTTCTATACGCGGAAATTAGCTAACGAAGAAGCCTTGTTGGATACTAATCAACAGCTACTTGTCAATCCACAGAAGCAATCTGGCACAAACTCCTCCGCTCCCAGCAAACCAAAGCATCCTAAGATGTCACTGACTGATTCGATTAAAGTATTGGCATCGAGTAAATACTTAATAAATGTTGCAACAATGGTTTTATCTTATGGTTTAACTATTGAATTCACTGAGATTATATGGAAAGCAGCAGTGAAAGCAGCATTCCCAGTCAAGACAGATTATCTAAGTTTTATGGGAAGATATAGTACTTTAGTTGGTTCTGCTGCATTTGTAATGATGTTTGTTGGCGCAAGGGTTGTGAAGCTTCTTGGTTGGAAAGCCGGTGCATTGATGACTCCATTGATGATGGGTTTATTTGCTGCTCCGTTTTTCGGATGTTTGATCGTTAAAGGAACGAGTTCTCCTACAGCTCTTCTTGCAGCTGTTTATATTGGATTAGTAGCGAATGTTCTTTCCAAGGCGACCAAGTACGCTGTCTTTGATCCAACGAAAGAAATGGCATACATTCCTTTAGATTCAAATTCCAAGACTAAAGGTAAAGCAGCGATAGATGTATTAGGAGCAAGGTTAGGGAAGTCAGGAGGAGCTTTAGTTCAACAAATATTGGTCCTGAGCTTTGGAAATATTTTTAATGGTGCTAGTATCGTTGCAGTATGCTTTTATATTGTAATTGCTGCATGGATTAGTAAGTCTTTGTTCTTAATTCGATCCTTTTGCTCATATTTTGATCTTTTTTTTCTCTCTTTTAGAATCAGTGTGGGAGTTGTCTGGTCAATTTGAAAAATCAATTCATTCGATGGAGCAGCAGGAGAGAGAAAAGAAAGAAAAATCGCAATAAATCAAACAACACCCCCGAACTTTTGAACTAACATAAAATAGAACAATTTAAATTATGTAATGCTTCACTAATCTTCGCTTCATGTAATCAATCCAAAATGATGTAAAATAGATAAAGCGCTCTTGTTCACTTCCGTCATCGGATAAGAATTAAGTAAAATCGATTTGAGAATTTGCCACAGAGAATAATCAACATCAGCGTAATAGACAGAGAAGATGATCCCATAATAAAACATTAAACAAGTAGTATAGGCCAGTAAAATTAACTCCAATAACGACATGAACCTCCCTGCTCCTTTGTGATCCGGTATTCCTACCCAATCGATTATAATAGCGCTTGCAATAGCAGAAGCTGGAAGAATTGGTAGAATAAATCGAGTTTGATACCCTCCACCGAGAATTCCAACGAGGGTTAACAGACCAATATAACCGAAAGGTAACACACAGAGGCAAAAGAGATCAATCACAAGGGTAAATTGCGGGGAATCAGCAAATACAGCGAATTCATTACGTTGATTGATTGTCTCTTTCCGTTTATTTGATTCCAATACTTTGAAGAGGGTAAAGATCCCTCCAATCACGATAAAAGGTAATCCAATCAAATGATAGGGGGCGATCTGCAATAACGTCAGTAGATACGTATGCCAAGGTTTATTCACTGCTTTTGCAACATAAGGATATTTCTCCAACATTTCCTTCGATGGAATAGCACTTGGTATCAATCGACCTGTCGTAAGCTAAAAGAAATTGAAACATTTATTGCAAGATTAGTTTTTTACATGAAAGACCTTACATGATAATAATATGTCCATGGAACAGCGCTGAGTATACACCCCACCAATAATCCAATTGATAACAACGAGGCAACATATACAAAGTTATGGTCGACTTTCTTCGTCTTCAAAGAAAGTTTCTTCCATACCTTCCAACAAGTGAAAACAATGATAAAAGGTAATATACCAATAGAAGTGATTTTGGTATTAATTGGAAGAATGAAAGTCAGAAACCCCACAATCACACTTTTCATGAATAGGTTTGTGAAAGATGAGTCCTGTGCTGTTATATCAATCCATTTAAGTCCTCGTAAAAAGAAGTAGAGTCCAATTGTTGTCGTCATCACTAATCCATTATCAATCCACAGTTTTTGGGAGCAAAGGGCGGTAATCGGGCATACCAACCAAACCACCATCGCCCGAAAGCTAATATGAGAAATACGATGCTCTAATGCAGTATCTCGGAGGACCAACGAGACGATCAGCGGAATTATCAGGAGAACGACGATCTGATACAGGATGGGTATGAGAGGAAGTGGTAGAGAGCAAGTATAGTGTAAAAAAGAAGACAGATATACAAACAATGGAGGATGATGAAATATTGGGAAATCATAATTTTCTTTGGCTAATTGAAAAGTATTAATAATATTGGAAGACTGTAAAGAATAATTCCAGAAGTCCTCATTTACTGCTGCTATAAGTGTCTAAGACCACACACTGATGTCAGAAGAAAGCATTCACAAAAGAGAAAGAATTTTTACCTCAAATATTGCTTCATCAGTTTCAGTATGATAATAATTAAAGAACTCTGTCTTTCTTGTGTGAGGATTAGAGATTAATCTGAATGTTGCCAGGCGACTGACAATAAAAATAAAACAGATCAAACCAATCCCAAAGATGTCCTCCATCGTCCAGAGGTTTTCTCTTTGAGATGAAATATTATCCTTCCAATCCATCGAAGAGAAAAAGATCCAAAACAAGCGCAATAAAGTAAACACAATGAGAAGCGTCATTGTTGTGAAAGATTTCTCGATCAAATCAATAAGGTTGTTATTGCTTTTGACACGCTTTCTACTATCCTCTATAAGTCATAGCAGAATTTAGATTGTTAGAGGCGAGAAAATCGAAAGCATCAGACCTTTTCTCAGTGTTATTCGAAGATCTCCCCCCACTATCGAAGTTATTCCTTGCATTTGTGCTGAATTCGCAACCATCACAACTGGAATAGATATATTCCAACTTGGATCAGGACTACCCATTGGAAATATTTCATTTTCGTCAGTATTAATGATAATTAGCGCCTTTAAACCAGCTGCTCGACCATTTTTACTCTTTGCATCAAAGGGGCAAGATCCTCGACGAACAATTCCAACCTTCCCGGCAAGAAATCGGTCCAATGAATTAACTTCACAAAGATCATTTGCAATGTAAACCCCCAGAATGCTCTTCAAATAGAAGTCAGAAGGGCTAAACAAGGCATTTGCGCAATTTTGCTTAAAAGAGAACCCATTAGAAAGGAGAAAAGAACAATCAGCTTCATACAGTTTTAATTCATGGTGATTTTGACCATCTACTCCACTGAATGTAGACTTACAAATCAAGATGAATGTTGACACTAGTAAGAAGATCCTCATCACCCAGTAAGAAGAAAGAACTTTTGAATTGAAGTGCGTCGTAAATTTCAAATTTACGTTTTATTAAAGCGTAAAATCTCATTTACGTGGAAAGATTCGAATATTCAGAACGTCAAGTTACCCATCAATTCGAAAGAAATCCTGGAATCATGGTAAAATTCCTCATTTTATCGAGGATTTATGAAGGAAAAACGAGTATGTGCTTCTTGAAAAAAAAATTTTAAAAATTGGTCGTTTGTGGCGATCGTTGGCTTGAATTACAGGGATTCTCAGAAGTGGAGCGATTGCTAAGAGAAATAGATCGAGATCTTCCTTGATGAATGAAGATGGAGGAACGGAATCTCGAGTTGTTAGTGCACAATAGCATTGATGGATTGGAACGAGCTAGGATCAACTTCGTTGCCATTGACTTCGACGTAAGACTGCAATATATTGGTTGTTGGCTGTTAAGATTCTGATCTTTTCACTTCTAGTTAACTTTACTCGACATTCATACTAGTGGACAATGGAATCGAACCATAAAGGAATTGTTGCCACATGTGCGACCATTATTCGCTGTCCTGATAAGACAACTTTTAGAGCACGGTAAGAACCCTCTGAATGTTGTTTTTCTTCTGTAATCTGCTATCCTAAAGGAATTTATGTTGCAATCGTGTCCTTTTCGCCGCAAACTAAAGTTATTCGCGATACAGTAAGTTCCTAGAGTTTTCTACCATGTATTCTTAACTCTCTTTCATTGTCAAGCTTCAAGAGATATTACCTGGGTATGTGGATAAAATTGTTATTCAAGCGAAGGATCAATCGTTTGAAAACCAAGGTAAGCAGAGTTATAGAGTTCCAGAAATGAGCTTCAACCTGTCTTGCTCTGTGTTCTATAGCCGGATCTGAGCTAAGAGACGGCAAATTAAAATATATGGCAGCAGCTGTCACTGAAATTACAAAATGTTTACTGTCTCCAGGACAAAATGTTGAGATAACACGTGCAAGTTCTTTACTAATTGATGATGATAAAAAGAATGTCGAAATCTCTTTAAACAGTTTTATTCGAGCATTACTATTTGATCCTGCTAATCCATTGAGGTAATTCCACTTTTCTTGACTTTTTCTGGTTTAATGATTCTAATACCATTGTTAGTGTCTTGGATGATATGACTGAGTTTTAAGACAATAGAAGAGCCTTCTTGTATATGTGTTTATATAGCTTTGAGCTTTCCTTGGAATGATGAAAAATTAGTGTGATTAGAAATTGCTTAGAAATTAATAGCGTAGTAGTATTCTGATTATTTATATTGGTCTTCTGTTTTGGAATTTTTTTTTTTTGTTTTAATTCCTATTGATGGTTTATTTTCGAATTTTTTTTTTCTCGAGATTACTTGAGAGGGAGTACTTCCACATTGTTATGAAGGAGAAGGATTAGCTCATAACTTTTTGGATTGTTGAGAGCTCTCAGATTCTCTTTTTTCTTTCATTTTTCTTTTTTGTTTTTTTCATCCTCTGTTGTGTGTGTGTTATGGTTTATTCATTTTGTGGTCACATTTTATTCTTTATTTTTCTTTCCATCTTTGATCACATACCGAGAATATAACCATAACTCTGTAAGCTAAAGAAAGCCAAGAGAAAAAAAGGGGAAACGGAGTTTATTTTTCCACTTATTTTCATTTCATCTAAACAATCTAAAAGAAAAGACAAAGTTAGCACAAAGATTGTTTAATTCCTCGCAATTCTTTGGAGCTTCTTCTTTCCCTTCTGGAAAGTTCCTTTCGTCTGATATGATCGTCCGTCTTGTTGCTTAGGATTAAATTCACCCTTACGATGCTTCATCTTCCATTCTTTCCTTCCAGAAGCTGCTGTGGTCTTTAAGAACTCTTGACTTTCTCCATCACCTCCTTTGGTCTTTACACTAATAGTATTACTGGTATAGAGCGGATCATTCAGCTTACTCTTCTTCTTTCGACTATCTTCAGATTCATGATTTTGATACTTTCTCTTCTTATTCTTTCGATGATTTTTAGCAGTCATTTGAACATTACTGACAGCTTTCATACTATCAGGGATGAGATAATCAGGAATATATTTCAAATGTTCTTTAGCTTTGATAGGATGTAAGATAGCTTTATCATGGCGCAAGACCTATACAAATATAAAATAACAAAAAGATTGCAAATTATGAGACTTGTATTTACCTTCAGATCATTAGGATTTTCATTAAAATAAGATTTTAATTTTTCTGAATTCATAATTTCTCGTCTAATTTCTGCTAATCGTAATTCACGTACAGCTGATGTTGTAATATTTCTTAATACATCTTCAACACGATAACGGAAAGGTTCTAATTCTTGAGTATTAAATAATAATGGTGATGGTTGCATTTGATATTCTTCACGATGAATTGGAGTATTATTATCAAGAGCACCCATTGCAGCAAAAACATTATCACCATCAATAACATCTAATCTGGGTTGTCTTTGACGGACTTCTTGTAGGGTATTATGATCTCTGACAGCAATCTTGTTTTCTCCAAAGGTTTCAGGTCTAACTTCAGTATACTTTGTCACAAAGGATAACGAGGTTCCTGATCGAATACCACGAGCAGTTCGACCAATACGATGAATGTAAGCAGCGGATGTCTTTGGGAAATCAAAATTTACAACAAAGTTAACTCCTTGGAAGTCAATACCACGTGACACACCATAATCATCTTTCTCAACAAACTTTCCTTGATGCTTTGATTTATCCTTCTTTGATTTTTTCTTTTTCTCACTTTGTCCGACTTCCTCTTCGTCTTCACCTTCGTTTTCCTCATCATCTTCATTAATTTCTTCTTCATCATCGTTTTCACCCTCTTCATCAGCGTCAGAATCGTTTTCATCCTGTTCTTCGTTCTCTTCAATATCCTCATCTTCTTGGTCTTCTTCGTTTTGGTTATCGCCACTATCTTCGTTATCTTGCTCTTCATCATCTTCACTGTCATTATCATCGTCCTCTTCAGCATCTTCTCCCAAATCAACGACAGCATCAGAAGCGATGAGATAGGTAAAAATACCTTTGTTAAACTCCTCTAAGATATGATTTCTCGAGTTCAAAGGGATTTCAGCATTTAATACAGCAGTAGGAATGTAAAACTGTTGAAGAAATAACTTTAAGCGATAACATTTATTCACATCATTCACAAAAATCAATCCTTTACCCTATAAAAACATCATTGCAAAAGTGAGTGAAGAAAGAACATCACAACAGAAATGAGAGAATGGTTTACCTGTAACAATCCTAATTTTAAGAAAACATATAAAATTAAAAATTTATCTTGTTCAGATGATTCAAGGAAGAATTGTAAGATATGTCCCTTTCCTTTAGGTTCTTTTAATGTTAGAATAGCAGGATTATGAAGAAAAATTTCTTTAAACTTCTTTAATTGTGTTGGTAATGTTGCAGATAATAAAAAACCTTGGAACATTTTCGGGATTGTAGTAAAAATTTGATCAACATCATCTTTATAACCATAGGAGAAAACCATATCAGCTTCATCGACAACCACAACTGCAACAGAATTTAGTTGAACTTTTTTATTCGTTAACTGTGTTGCTAATTTTGCTGGTGTAGCAATGATAATATCTGGTGTACCAGCTAAATGAATATTAATTTTCTCTTGTTTATCATCATTAATAGCATAAAAAGAGATGGAGTCCTTGCAATAGTAGGTCAAGTCATCAATGACTTTTTCTGTTTGCTTAATCAGCTCTTTGGTGGGTGCAAGAATAATTGCCTTGATAGAAGAGTTGTTTGTCTGATTTTTCAATTGAAGGAGTTTTTGTAGTAAAGGAAGAGCATAAGCGACAGTCTTGCCTGAACCTGTTCTAGCTTGAACTAAGACATCTTTGCCTTCTAATGCAATAGGTATGGACTTTGATTGAATTAAAGTTGGATAGATAAATCCCATACGCAAGATCGCCTTCACCAAACGTCGATCTAAATTAAATGTATTTTGTGCCCAAGTAATCTCTTGGTCAAACAAAGAGTTCTCTGTCTGCTGAACTGTTGTATTCATATTCGAATCTCAACTACTCTTAGCAAATACTTCACCACAATTTGATCAATAATAAACAGTGTCTTCTACAGACAGAGCTATTAATATGAAGTGATCGTTATTTGAATGGTCTGTCTCTCCTATCGCGATCCTACGTCTATTATATCGAGAGGGCGGAAATCTGTTTGAGTCAATATATTTGACTTCTCCTGACTTTAGAAAGAATTGACTGCTTGAAGCCTGACACAGAGTGAGAGATTCAAATGAGAAAGACAACATTCAATCCTTTACTTAGTCCGTCTGATATTGAGACGGTGAGAACTGATTCCAATATGGAAGATCTTCATGATTTTGGTTCTCCTTCAAGAGGAAGGAAAAATAATAATAATAACAATAATAATAATCATGAAATGTCAAGTTACGGAAGTGATGAAATTTTTGAATATGATCAACAACCTGAACATCGAGTTGGCTACAGAACGTATTTTGCTGCCTTTATGCTATTTTTTGGTGGACTGGTAAGTTCATAACTTGTTCAACCAAATACTTCTCTGACACTTCCCAGGCCTTAGTCATATATGGTGCTATTGAGTATTGGGATAACGAAGAACCTCGAGGGTTAGATATGTTTATTGTCGGCTTGATAAGTAAGTGCTCTTGCGAAACACGTATTCATCGATTTTACTCGTTCTTGTGTTAGTGATGTTACCTGGTACTTACGGCATGTCAATTGTAGTTGGTCATCTGAAAGGATGGATAAGAAATGATACACGCGGTCTTATCCTGTACGACTAATCGATTTTCCATAGGAGTGTGATGTATCATATTGTAAGTTAGTGTTGAGTGTACCGATGAAATTCTTTTTCATCATTCGGATTCGGGATCTGTGTGTGTGTCATTTATGGCTTAATGATGATATTATAAACTTATTTTTTGCCTGTTTTTCTTGGTAGCTTTATCAATCAATTTTGTCTAACGGTCGATTAAATCCACCTAATATTCAAGGATTCAAAGATATTAATCACACAAGAGACACAAAAGGGGGAAAGGATACCTTTTCTATTCATATATTGTCGATATTTTCTTGCTTTGTGCTTTGACACCGCTCCAACCGCTGCGCCAGATTGATTCTCCGCTACAGCTTTGCCCTAAAACAAACACCCTAATTGCTGATAAATCATAACTAGAGATGATATCAGTACCTTGGTTGTATTAAACCCCGAAAATCCAAGCAATGCAGCCATTTCTTCATCGTCTTCCTCCTCCTCTTCGTCCTCGTCATCAGGATTTACTTCGCCATTCTCATTCAAATTTTTCTGTTTCTTCTTTTTTTTCAGCTTTTCGTCATCCTCCCCTATTAAAATTGCCAATGAGAACCGAGCATGCAAGAGACAGATGCAACTAACCAGTCAAACTCTTCACCATCGCCATTCTCTCCCTCCTTAGTTGATCCAAGCTTGTCTTCATAAGTTGAGCTGATGCAGATCCGCTTTGAGATAACAAGGAAGTCGAATCTTGACTTTGAATCTTCGATTCGTCTCTATTAGCTGATCGCCCAAATTCATCTCTATTGTTGCGACGACTTTGGGGACTTCTACTTCTATTACGACTCTTGCTTCGACTCTGACTTCGACGACTTCTAGAATCTCGACGATCTTGTCGTCCTCGATTCCTCGAATCTCGACTATCCCGTCTTCCATCATTGCGATTTGTTCGATCCCTGAGATGATTTTTACAATTTGCTTGGGAAAAACGAGACAAAATGAATTACCTTGAGCGACTTCGATTTCTATCTCTTTCTCTACCTGAATTTCGACCATTGTCTTTATCACGCCGCTCATCGCGACTATCACGATAATCTCGATCTCTGAATGACATTCCCTTTCTGCAAATATTTCTTTATTTTACCCCTCCCCTCGTCATTTTCTTGTTTTTGTTATAGGCCTCCTTAGTATAAATATTAATATTAATTAAATCAAAGAAATAAGAAAAAGGGAAGAATGAAGATGAACTAAACTATTTATTCGTCGACAATTTCAAATTACCTAAAGCATTTCTCGCGGAAGAAGAGATATCTTGAGTTAAACTTTTCACAGAAGAGAAGGCTGCCGCCGAAGCCGCAGTTGTGGCTGCGGTGGTTGCTGCAAAGGTTGACGCTGCACTATTTAGGGTAGTAGTTGGACTGAGCGTAGAAGTGCCACCAAACATATTGCTAAGTTTGTTCGCAGTCGTATTGCCGTTATTCTTATTCGTCGCGTCTGCTGTTAATCCTAAAGTTTCTAAGATCATTTGCTGGTCTTGCTTCTTTGTGCCTTTTAATGCCATCACCATTTGTAAGTCTTTACTTTGACCATCAGGCCACATTATCTTGAAACGATCGATTAGCATGTCATCAGGAGTTCCGATCAATTTTAGGATCGTCTCAATGTGTGCAGTCTTGTTATTAATCAACTTTGCATACATTCCAGTCGCCGGAGCGGTCTTGTTTATACTAAGCTCTGGAGTTAGAGTGGGGAGGTGTAGCAGTAATGTTTTGAGGTTGTAAGTGTCTAAGAGCAATTGCTGAGTTGCATGATCAGATATCCGCTTCTGTTTCACTATTCCATCGAGAAACCTAAAGACGAAGGAAAAGTAAACAAAGGAAATAATATTATCCGTGGCTTTCTTACCTTGTTAAGATCTCAGTTGAGAGTTTAGTGCAAAAGTTATTAAAGTATGAAGATGAAATTGCTTCACGAATTTTAGGGATTGTTTCAATCAAAAGACTATTACATGCATGTAGATAAGCACTTTCTTCTCCAACTGAATCAAATGTTCCCCAATTCGTATTTTGCATCGTACGGAAATTAGGTTCCAAGCGATCCATAACACCATAGACCAACACTTTCAAACAATGAGCGACTAAATCCATAAATGCATCTTCCACACTGGAAAAATCTACTTTGTTGGATAATTTACTATTAATCTTTTGCTGAATCATTTGTTGTAATTGAGGAACTGTCTCTGCACAATACTCTCCCGTATTAATCAAATAGGCCATCGTCACTTCTCCATTAGGAGGGAGTTTAAACACAGGAATTGGCAGCGACCCTGTCATTTCTGGAGGACAACGACTTTTCAATAATGAAATATACTCCAACATACATTGTTGGAACTCTTCTGTCAAAGCTAAGAAAGACTGACCTGTAGTCAGTGTGACACAACGAGCAATAGACTTCTTGATAAACAAAAACATATTGGTTGATGATTGATAGACATTTAGCGGTTTTGAAGAAGTAGAAGAAGAATGAGAATCTTCCTCTTCATTGGCAACATCTTCTTCTTTGCTCATTTTGAGAAGAAGATCCTCTAACTGCTGTCTTTCATAGGCGATATAACTTCCCAAGAACTTATCAAATACTCCAGATAAACCTCCCGAGATAGCTGTGTGTGCTAAACCTAAGAATCCACTTTCTGTTTCATCTTCACGATTTTCTGCATCATGATCAGTTGGGATATACATGATTTTATCATCTTTCTTTAATCTTTTTTCTGTTTCTAAATCTTGTGCACGTGTGCGTGCTGTTGCTTCGTCGCGAGCTTGTGATTCTTTTAATTCCTTCAATAAATTAAATTTATCTGCCATTTCTCTTTCAAATCTTAATGAGGAATCTAAAGCCTTCAATAATGTCTGCACATTATTCTGCTGCTCATTATTTTCAAATTCTGTTAATAACAATATTAAATGCATCTTTGTTCTTTCAACGAATTCTAAACATAATCTTAATTGTATTCTCCAATGAACAGGGAAAATGGGTTTAAACTTTGAATCAATATAGCGTAATAAACGTTTAAACCATGCCCAACGACGTTCCATATCATCCAGAGAAAAATGCTCCTTGCCTTCTCCAAAGATATTTTCGTAGCCATTTAACTGCCTTCTGACAAAATCTTCCAAAATAGATTTCTTCACTGCAGGTCCCAATGCATCGACAACAAGACAAGAGTCTGCGACTGTCTTCAAACCACCAGGAATAGAAGGAAGAGCCAAGTCACCATCAGCAACTGTGTCAATATTCTATGAATGACATGAGCATTGCCTTCAGTTATAGGATTGTGTCAAACATACCTGTGATAAATCGGTGAAGATTTGCTTGATCTTCCTTGTTAAGTAGTCACAGATATTATCAATACGATTATTCAGGTCATAAATTACTGTAATATGCTTGTATGGTTCAAAATGAGACATGAACTGTCTCACAGCATCTAAAAGATTTGCAGCGTCTTTATAATGCATTTCTGCTGCTAATAGCTGGAAGAATCAATCAGTTAAAGTGTCAGCAGAACGAATACAACAAGGTCTTACTTCTAGCTGATTTACAGCACTCATCAACATTTGTAAGCGATTGAGGGCGGTAATCGAAGTCTGTAAATGATTCTTGGCACAATCTAACTTCTTGATGTCAGCACAAAGGTCATGCACCATGCTTTCCGATTCAGAAGCTTTTGTTTTGATATCTGTAATTTTGCTGAATAGATCCTCAATGTGAGAATGCGCGTCGGAAACTTCCTAATGATGGGAATAGAGACAATTACTAATTCCGCGAATCTTTCCATAGAAAAGTACCTTTGTCAATTGCCTTCCCGCAAGACTTTGCATTTGAACAACTTCAGATATTTCGTCATCGATTTCAGCAATTTGCTTAGAAATTTCAGCAGCAAATAGATCTAAATCATCCAGCGAAGATTCTACCAAAACAATTCGACTGACAAACAATTTGTAGGCAACACTTTGACTATACCTGTCGGAAATCTTTCATTAATGTAGGAAACAGGATCAAAATCCTCAGATTCTAACGGATCAGCGAGCAAACTCATGAGGAAAATCAAGGAAAATAGATAAAGATTGAGACTTGTTTGTTTGTTCATAACGGTTTCCATGTGGTTACTCGTGATACCGTTTCCGTCAGTTCACTGCTGAGAAAAACGAACAAATCAAAGAGACAGTGAGAGAAATAAGAAGAACGTTCGAGTTCAAATTCATTACGAATAGACAAGTTATGACTAAAGAAGAAGGATAAAGACATGGAGAATGATCTTGAAATAAATGATAAACAGATTCCTTTGATTTCAGAGGATGATCGCGTGAGAGAAAGTCGATTTCTTTCGACTTATCTTCCTAATCGTGATGACGATCGTGAATTAATCGAAGGAAAGGGTTGGAGTGGTTATAAAGATGTGTTTTTTCTTTTCTTATTTATTATAAATTTAGTAATTTTAGGGGCAATAGCAGTAAGTTACGGTGGTGTGAGTCTCTTAAACTCACACGCAGAATATTGGATTGTAAAGACAAACGGAACAGAATACATTGATCATTCATACGACAACATACCATTAAAATTTATGACAGGATTAACTATTATTCTAATTGCTTCCACCGTGTTATCCGTTGGTTGGATTTACCTCCTCTCACAGGTTGCGTCATTGTTTATGAATTTTGTAATTCTTTCAATGACATCAGGGAGCGCATTATTAGGATTTATTGTTTTATTTTTAGGATACCCTTATTTCGCATTTACATTAATGGTATTAGCATTAGTTATCTTAGGAATCTCGTACCTTTATCAACATCGATTAGAATTTGCTTCCATGAATTTACAAGTTGCATGTAAATCAATATTAGCTGTACCATCAATACTACATTATTCTGTATATCTTACTTTCATACAAGCAATGTTTTTGATCTTATGGGCAGTTGCTGCTGTTGGATTTGCGACAAATTCTTATCATATTACTAAAACGTTTCAAGGAAAGACATATACATTAGATCAATGCTCGACTTACCGATATTCCAATGATTTTGAAGTTAATGGAATTTCATTAACATGCTCATCTGGTAGTAATTGTTATAGTTGTATATGTGATGGAACAGTTGTTTCATCGAATAATTCATGTTTTACCCCAAAGTTATATTATTCTACTTTCATTTTCTTATTATTATCATTATTTTGGGTTTCTGCTGTTATTTCAAATATTGTTCATTGCACTACATCTGCTGCTGTTTATTCTTGGTGGAAAACCGGACAATGCTCAGATGAATCATTGAAGAACTCCTTTGATAAGATTACAACAAAGTCTTTAGGTTCCATTTGCTTTGGTTCCCTTCTCACAGCTTGTGTTCGCACTATTCGATCAATCCTTCATTTCATCGCGACAAGAATGAACAAGCAACAAACGAATGGCCCAGAAAGTCGAACTTTCTTAGGCTATTTGAATTATCTAAGTCGCAATCTATTGTTTGCCATTACTGAAATGTTAGATCGAATGATTCTCTATTTCAATCGCTATGCATTCTGTTTTGTCGCATTGTATGGAGTTTCTTATCTTGATGCAGCCAAAGCTGCTGTACAATTGTTTAAGTCGCGTGGATTAACAACTTTATTCAATGATGATATCATCGACTTAATTGTATTAGTAAGCGAAGTGATTATTAGTTTGGTTTGTTTAGTTACTGCATATGTCTATGCTCGATTCTCAGGAATTACAGGAGCATATCTCTATTTGTTTGAGGTTTGTGCAGTGATTACAGGTTATGTCATGAGTTTAGTCATTCTTTCGACAATACAATCAGCGGTCACGACAGTTTATGTTAGTTTTGCTAGAAATTCTCGAGATTTTGAGGTAATTTCTTGTAGTTTCTTTGATCTTAAGTCTTATTTATTCTCTTTTTCTTTTCAATAGGTTGTTCATCCGACTTTATATGTATCCTTAGCTAATTCATGGGAAAAGATCTTTCCTGGCTTCTTGAATCTTAGTGAAACAAGAACTTTGAATGGGAACCAACTTCAACAAAGGTCATTGGTAACTGATCTTAGCGTTTCCGAATCATCTCTCCCTATTGATGCTGGACCTAAGACTGTACGAGGAACGTATCATCCTCCTCAGTTTGTCTCGCCGACGCCATCAGGTCCCAGTTCATTATATTCATCAGTGATGAATATGGTGCAACCTGTCAGAGGCGGTTATCAAAAGCTCGATACCAATGACATGGATGACTCTTCTCACTCGTATGGGCAGCATGGAGCACGTTTATTTGGGAACTTCAATTCAACAACCACATCAGCAGTGACGAGTTTAGGATTAGCGATGAAAGACTTAGCGAAGGATCCCTTTGGAATGAAAGCACCACCACCATCCTCAACCAATCAAAAGAAAGGAATGATGACGATGGAGGATTCTTTCTCGATATAAATATTGTTTATAGAGTTATCTTCTAATGTATTTTTGAATGAAATTTGTGTGATAATAAGGGCAGTCAATTGTTTTTCTTTTGTTGAGATAGTCAGATATTGAGAGAATCACACACATATTAATGAAGTTAAATTAATAAAAAGAAAAAAAAACTATCATGATGATATAAAGGAAAGAACTAAAATGAAGAGAAGAGATTTGTGTTTGAGAATGGCAATGCTACGAACTAAACTATAACTAACACTAAATAGAAAGAAAGAAGAAAAAAAAAAAAAAACAATAATAACTACTACCCAAGCAACGATCCTTCAGTATTCAATTATTCAATCTCTTTTGACTTTTATCTGGTCAGTGTCACTTGATTCTTGCGATGTGTGAAGATAGAGAACTTCTCTCGTAACACTTCAATTCCTGGTAAGAAGTCAGTATACTTCTTCCTGTATTTCCTGTCAGATGTCTTGAAAATGACCACTTGAATATGATTGTTAATCAACAAAGACTGAACTAAGCGATTCAGAACACTAATGGAAGGTTGATCAATATCAACCTCCAATGTATGAACTCTTGCTGTCCCAGCTCTAATATTATTACATCTTACTAAAGAAAGACGATGAGTATCTCTTAATCTATCAATATCCACCTGATCAAATGGTGAATCAATGGTTAAATCATTCAATCCTACAGGAAAATCACCCGTCTCAACACCCATACGTCTTAAAATCACATGTTTGACCTGTTTTAATGGTAGATACTTTGTGATTGGGCAGTTAGTAATCTCTACCGTATTATTGTTAGGAGTTAATCCATCTAAACGCTTTAAACGATTTAAGTTTTCTAATCGTAAGATTGATATATTACCAAATCCTTGTAATGATTTAATATGTTCATTATCCTTTAATATTAATTCTCTTAATCTTCCTAATCGTTCAATAATAGAGGTATTACTATCATGTAACGGTAATCCACGTGTTAAGGAGAGATAAGTCATCTTCTCATAATGATGATATGAGAATGTGAAAGAATATGGATCAGACCAATTTAATGCAATGGTAATTTTATAGGAATTGTGAAAACAGTTAGAATAATCACGAATACTAGCACACTTATCAATAGTAATGGAATAATTATTCTTTAAAGGTGTAATATCTTTAATACTACCACAATTACGAAGGATTAGAGTATGAATATTCCCTAATGAAGAGACATCAGAGATGTTCGGACAAGTTGATAACTCTAAATAATGCAGTGAATGATAAGAAGATGAGATCCCTTCTGAGAAAAAACAATATAATTTCAATGATTGTAAATATGGGAAAAAGGGAAAAATCTGTTTTTTCGCCGTAAATGAGGAGTTGGATGATGTTTCTTCCTGTAATAGGAAACAGGTTAATGTTAAATCATTAATTTGATAAGAATTCTGATTGAATACAGAATAAATATTATTTAATAAATCATCAGAAATTACTTCAATATCCTGTTGGTAGAGGATTAATTTAGAGATTTTATTTAAATTTGGATGATAATATTGTAAGAAATGTTGGAAAGTTGTTTCTAATGTTTCAATGGTATTAAATGGTAAATGTTCGACATATCCTTGATGATCGTTGAATGACGGAAAGAATGGAAGATTGACTGTTTTATACAAGGAAATTTGTCGTCCAGGATCTTGAATTTTCAATAAGATTTGTTTTAATTTCTCTGGTTCTTGTACAATCATTTGATGTAATTTATAAGAATCAAATGAAAATTTACGAATAAAATTTTTTAATAATTGTTGACATAATGAACGTGTAGTGCATGCAAAATCTACTTGATTTTCATATTCTAAATATTTTATAATATGAAGATGAACATCTAATGGTAAATGAGATACTAAAGCCATGATAATCTTTTGCTTTGTTGCTTTGCTTGCTTAACGTTCTGTGAATGATTGCAGCACTTGATATAGGAGATCTCTTTAGAGTAGACTCTAGATAGAGAAGATATTGATTCGTTGGAATATTTTTTAGTTTCTGAAAAATGATCCCTCGAGACACTATTCTTGGATTAATTCTAATTTTCATCCTCTGTTTATCATGTTCACTTTCTATTCTTGAGGGTGAAGGAGGAGGTCGACACCATCATGCAACGATACCACATCATCCAAGAAACTTTACTGTGCATCTTTTAGTGAAAATTGTTTCTCCTGTTATCAAAAACATAGCAGAAGGAACTTTACGTAGCAGTATACCATCTTCTGTTCATACGAATCGGCATGAACTGGCAAGTATGGAAGCATTTGCACGAACATTAGCAGGAATAGCACCATGGTTAGAATCCAACGCAACCAATAACCGTGAAGAAAATGCATTAAAACATGAATATTTAACGCTAACCCGATTAGGAATCCGTAATATATTAAATGAAACATCATCTGATTGGCTCAATTTTACAATCCATAATCAAGCAGTGGTTGAATTAGCTCATATAACATTAGGCTTTCTTCGTTCACCAGTCAAACTATGGGATAGTTTCTCTGAACATTACAAATTAAAAATTCTTAAAAATTTAAAATTACATCGTAATCATAAAATACCACATAATAATTGGATTTTATTTGCTGCAATAATCGAAACTTTCATCTATAAATATTATCCTGAACAATGTCATTTTACTGTCATTGATTATGGTATACGTCGTATGATGACATGGTATATTGGTGACGGATGGTATTCTGATGGTAGTTTATATCATTTTGATTATTATAATTCTTTTGCTATTCATACTTTCCTCATTGAGATCATCCTTGTATTAAAAGAGAAAAATCATCCATTAGCAGAAGAATTTTACCAAGTCATTATTACACGTGCACAAAGACATGCAAAACAATTAGAAATGTTAATTGCACCTGATGGAACAATACCAATGTTTGGACGATCGAATGTGTATCGTTTTGGTGTTTTCCATCTATTAAGTCGATTAATCACTTTACATTTATTACCAGCGAATTTAGAGAAGAATATTGGTGGATTAAGGAACGGTATGACTGCTGTTATTAATAAATTTTATCATAATAAACCTTTGTTTGATAAAGATGGTTGGTTATATGAGGGGGTTATTGGATATCAGCCGACAAAGTCTGACTATTATATTAGTAGAGGAAGTGTCTATTTGTGTACGATGGGCTTAATGCAGGTTGCTCTTCCCCCTAATGATCGATTTTGGACAGCAACAGATAAACAATGGACACAGAGGGCGATATGGTCAGGTAATCAACACGTGGAGCCTGATTATCCAGAAGATTGGAATTAATAAAACTTCCACATTACTATCTATCCGAATTCCCTTGACTGAAATTCCGTAATGCGGCACGTTAATCCATTTCAGTCTTAGTCAGGAGGGGGCTTCAGTGATGCACAGTCTGTCGAAGAGTTTGGATTACTTGCAGAAACTATTTTGGTAACTTTAACTTTTGTTGATCTGATAGTCCTTCAAAGAAATAGCTTTGAAGGGGAATTATTCCTTCACAAATTAGTTCGAATAGTCTCCTTAACTGTGACATCTGAAATGGAAAGACCACGACAAGATGAATAATATTGAATGGACTTAAAATGCACAATAATTGGTTTATATGAATAATTCTTTGTAGGATTTAATGACTTAGAATGAAGAGTCTATTCTATAATGGCGGGTTATTCAGGTGCTCCTTTAATCACTTTCTTCTGAAATCTACGAGATCTGCCGCGCTCACGAAATTTCGGTCTTTGACGCATGATGAGCCGGAAGTTTTCTTCTTGTTCTTCTTTGGGGACCTCATTACCTCTGATATCCTTTATAATGCAATAAGTTATGTTAACCATACGCTCAAAATCTTGTAAGGTTTGGTGCTTTTCTGGCTTCCAGGATGCAATGGATTTTCTCATATCTGATTCTGCCGTAAGCTCATCAGTTGTGGTCTGAATCTTGCTTTTAACAACTAAAAGCAAAATAATTTTGGGATCAGGAGTTAGGTGTTCCCCCGTTAAAGAAATAAAAATCCAGTGCTTCACATGTTTCTCAATGAGGTTCATCGCTTTTTTTCCACATCTCGGATCTCAGTTTAAATACATCAATATCACTGGGTGGGATCTCTAGGTGAAAAAGGGCATTGGAGACACGAAAACATAAAACTCAGAGTGAACTCGTCATTCATTACACCACACAACGATTCTCTCGCAAATTCAACTTTCATGAACCGTTCAAATATAAAATATTCGTAGGATGAGTAATTGGAGAAGACAAAACTTCGCTTAGGTGACATGTACCGAATCATCGTTGTGCATATCTTCGATCATAGTGTTAATAGTAATGAAAGAACTTTCAACTTCGTTTAAATGAGTCTTCTCAAATTATTATTATCAAATTGGAGTAAAGCTTGAGTCTATGGTTGGGTGTTCCGCTCACGGGATCATTCTTTGTCGGCAAATACCGATAGTAAAATGCAACGTATAACGTATCAACCCCTTACGAAATGCGGCTTTCATGGCAAGTGGCAAGAGTATGTGAATAGAAAAAAGAAAAATAGAAGAATCTCTTTTTATACAATTTTAGTGTAACAAAGAAAATGAGAAAAAAATGCTTTCATACAGATAAAGATAAAATCAGTCGAAGAATAGAATTGTTGATCAAAATCAATAAATCTTATATCAACTAACACATAGAATTTATATTTCTTCCTCCATACTAAAATCCTCTACTCTGTTCTTCTTTGCCAAAGTATTCTTCTGAAGAATATCACTACGATTCCAACGCTCATTTCCTGCAATAAAATGCTCTCGAACAATCTTGCACTTCAATAACAAATGTAGTTGATCAATCGCTTCACTTCCTTCGGTCGCACTTGCCTTCCCTTGAGAATTACTCCCCGCCTTCTTTCCATCTTTCTTCGATTGTTCCTCCCTTCTAGATGAAGTTGTCGAATTAACGCGGATAACGATACCTTCTCGATTATCAGTAGTCGAATAAGTGGAAGGTCCATTCACATATGCAACAATTTCTTCTAAAGAAGAAATCTTTCCTCTGTAAAGAATTGGAACTGTTGTGATCGATGGACCTTTTTCCATCATCTTCTTTGTGAAAACATCACGAGCATCAAATGAATTCCTTGAGATGGAATAAAGATCATAGGCGATGAAATAATCAGGTAATTGATTATAACTAATTGAATGTTTGGCATAAACCCATTCACCATAGAGAATTGTTTCATTTGGGATCAGAAGATCATATAATTCATATTGATGAGCTTGTAACCATAAATGAATCTTTTCAAATTGTTTATGATAGTACTGATTAATATAGTGAGAACGATTTTGAACCATAATCTGATAATTTTTATACTTTTTTCTCTTCTTCTCTCCTTTATCGTCATCTTCGCCTTCAACTTCTTCGGCCGAGATCCAAATCCCAATATTAGCTCCATCAATCTTTTCTTCTATGATCACGTGGTGATTCGCGTTAATCCAGGTCTTCACATCTGACGTGGATAAAATCTTGTCATCACGAGTGGCTGCACCGAGGTTAATAAGATGAGGAATCTTTGGGAATTTGATGGGTTTAGCATTAGAAAGACGAGGATTCGAAGCGAGGGAATCAGAGGAAAGAAGCTTGAGAGACTCTGTGACTTCTTCCACTGTCTCTAGACTCTCTTCTTCTTGATCTTCAGTGTATTCCCCATTAAAGTTGATTTCTCCAGGTTTAGTGAAAGGAATCCTCCAGAGCTGAAGGAGAGCTTCCATATCTTCGTCATTTTTCACAACAAAGATTTGATCAAAACCCTCCTTGGGTGCTGGAGGTGTTAGCATCTTATTCATAGAGTCAATAATTTTCCATCCTGATTTGCCTGAATGAATTGTTGGATGATTTTCTCGTTCGCTCACTCTATTTTTGCATTCTGCAATATCTCTGTCAAAGAAAACACACCACATTGGCAGTCGATGGGCTGCATCGATCCACTCTTTTCGTTTTTCCAGTTGCACGTTACAATTATCAAGAATAATGACCTTCGCTGGAGTAGGACCACTGAAACGAGCACCTTTTCCTGTCGCCTTGGAGGATTGATGACCGCGCTCTTGTTTGAGGTAAGTCTCCAGTCCTTGTTGCAATGCTGCTTCACATTCACCTTTTCCACGCATCTCATCGCGATTGATGCGCTGAAAATATTGTGAATACGCTTGTACCATAGCTTTGCTAAAGGTCGATTTGCCACTTCCAGGAACTCCAACCATCATGATCACTGGGGGCATTCTCAAAGATGCCGCAATTGGTTGGTAGTTTTCCTCTTTCGGTTGATGAATTAATGGTTTAGAGACAAGATATGTTGTATTTTTCTGGGTTTGTTGTATTTCGATTGGTGCAGAAGGAACTAAGGGTGTACTTAGACCTGCAGTTTCAGCAATTCGATTTCTTGTTGCAAGCAAAGATTCATTTTCTCGAATTACTTGATACCATCGTCTCAAGAATTCTTCTTGAGATGTTGATAGTGTAATTTTTCTTCTTCGGTCAACAACATCAAAAGCTTGAGCAAAAGAAATATCTTCAAACATCATCATATAAGAGATGATCACAGTATTTGTTCGACCAACTCCACCTTGGCAGTGCACTAAAACACCCTCTTTCTTCTCGAAAATACTCTGATGCATAACTTCCATGATGTTTTTCATTTGTTCTGTTGTTGGTGGTGTTCGATCATTGACTCGCCAGAAATGGAAGTGAAGATGCACAGGTCTCTCTTTGGTTTCTGGTAATGCTTTTTTCACTCCCTTGCCACTTGCTTTAGTTGCTGATGCGTGACAGGACAAAGAGCGATAAACTCCATCAATAATCGTATTCACGGTGTCTTGGAGTTCTTGTTCGACAGGTTCCTCGTGGATAGTAAAAATATGACGAATGCCGCAAAAGTACAGGGCTAGTAAGTGTTCCACAGACGAGGGATAAGCTGAACCAGCAATCATTTGCTGGAAGGAAGAAGGATCATACACAGGAAATGAGGATGAGGAAAGCAAAGGGACAAAACTAAAGTTTCTTGGCACAGAAATAAGGTCTAAAATGAAAGAATCGTGATTATTTGAAATTCGTTTAACTTGCAAAATCATCTTCTGGGTCCATATCTTCACACCTTTCGATTTCACTGAAGGAGCTGCAAGCATCATTCGATTTAATTCAACAACATTTTCAACAAAGACAGCATTACCATTGGCTTGAAACTGATAGGCTGGGACGGTGAGTGGGAAATGAGGCAACAGAGCATCGTATTGAACTTTCTTCTCTTTGCTTGACAACTGAGAGAGAATAATCATTCTAAGACCGAAGAAGATTCCACGAGGAAATAAGTACCATGCGATATCATTCAAGAGTTGTTGATACTCTAGCTTATATGCACCGCTCATATGAATTAATTGATTCAAATACTTTCCTAGATCCTTTAAACGATTTAATCTCAGAGATTCTGGTAATGATTCATCTGATCCTTCATCCATAAGCTTATATGCTAAATGGAAAAGTGAAAACTTCTCTTGTCGATAAGATAATGACATCATGGGAGAGGTCTGTTCCTCTTGCTTTGAGAGTAAAGAAACTTTCTGATTAGACGGTTGCATCAAATATCGTAAGAGAGAAAGATATGAATTTTCAAGGTTGGCAGGACGAGAGATGCACTGGAATAAATCCCCTGCAACTTCACCAAAAAGATCTTTTTCAAAGAAACCTATTGTAATATGCAACTGTTTCTCCTCCAGACCATATTGCTTACGAATAGCTTGTAAATGAGGTGAAAATATGACCACATACCAAGATTGTACATTTCCTCGTTGTATATGGCTCAGGCCTAAATCATAGATTGTTAGAGAAGGTAAAGGTCGAGCTTCAATCAGTGCTCCTTCCCGTTTCTCAATACGTTCTAACTCATCTGGAGTGAAAATAGTAATGTGATAATGGCTATTATCTCGTTCTTGCTGATTTCCCACAGCGCTAGATGGAACATCAGCACAGTATTTTCGAGCGGTGATATCAACACCCTCTCCAACAAGACAATAAACACCTTTTTCAAATTGCAAATAAAACATTGGAGACTCCATTGTTTGAAATGTATTCAAGTAAATCTTATCAACAGGCAATATATGCCAAATAATTCTAAATTAATAATTGTTTTGATTGGTTTGCTTCGAGTGAATTCAGTTTCATTCTCCTGTTGTTTCCTTTCTTTCTCACTTTTCTCTTGTAGAACAACACACGAAGTGCATAAAAGAAATATGCACTTTCCAGTACCCATAGTTTCGAAAAAAGAAACCGTCTGAACGCTGCATTACTAATTCCTCCGAGATTAACACTATATGAATGAACAGCAAGAAGAAATTGTCTCAATCTCAACCACTCTCATCACAAAAGGTGCAAAGAAAGAGTGGATTAGGCCTATCAACCCTGCTCCCTTCAGTTTCTTCAGGTATTCCGAACTCTCCTCAAAGAAGAACAACAATACAAGGGAATTTTAAGAAAGCTCGTAATACACATTATAGCAAATCATCAATTGGTGAATTTCCAACAATTCTGTATTCAATGAGATATCGTCAAAATTATTGGAAAACAAATTTAGAGTTAGATCCTTCACATAAGATAGGTCAATTTAATCCAATATTAGTCTTTCAATATTGGTCCAATTTAATACAAATTGTTAATGATATTCTAGAAAAGCAGTTACCCTATGAAGAATTTGATTTTAGTGATGTATTAGATGAATGTAATGATGAATTATTAGAAGTTATTCTTAATTCATATCTTAGAAGGTCTTTAAAATCATTAATATTAACCAATTGTACCTTTATTAGTTTATCAGGTTTCCTTGGAATATGTTCGTTTGACGTACTAAATCGCTTAGATGTTAGTGGATGTCATTTAATTACTGATCAACTGATTGAGACTTTCACTTCTTCTTTACCTTCTTTACAACATATCCACCTCTCAAATTGTCCACAGATTACTGATCAAGCAGTTTATTCTATTGCATTAAATCGTCATATTCATTTATTATCGTTTATATGTCAAAATAATGTAAATATTACCTATGTTAGTATGAATGATTTAATTATGAAATGTGAACAATTACAAAAGATTGATGTACAATCATGTCCTAAAATAACCTTCATTGGTATTGTTGTCCATATACGTGATCATAGATTACAGTATATTGGACGAAATCTTCAATCCATTAATATTAATCATTGTCGAAAGTTACAATATTATTCTTTATGTTGGATGATGACAGCATTACCAATGTTAATGGAATTTTCTGCTGAACATGTACAACAAATGGATGATAATATTTTTCGTTCAATGATTGGTGCTTGTCCTATGTTAATTAAAATCAATGTAAATCATTGTAAAAGATTAACAATGGATATCTTTAGGTTCTTAGGACAATTATATAAAATGCAATTACAGGAATTACGTGTTGCAAAGATGTCGACGCATGACCCATATCATAATCAACAACCACAGCAACACCATTATGATAAGAATGCTTCATCACCATTTTATGCGCATTTTCATAGTTTCTTAAGGAAATGCTCTGACACCTTACAAATATTAGATCTGTCAGAGAATAAATTTATTAATGATCATTGTTTCACGATTACTTTACCTACAAAGGACTCTCCACCACCTTATTTATCGAAAGTATTAACCCAACTAAACTTGTCTGGGACAACTATTACTTCTTTTGGTGTAGTTTCGTTAATTCCTAATTACCCTAAGTTACAAGCATTAAATCTCTCAGGTTTGAAGTACATAAATGATGCTGCCTTACAGATAATAGCTCTGTATTGTAAAGATTTAAGGGTTTTATCTATCAATGGTTGTGTATCTCTCACTGATGTTGGTATTATCTCGATATGTCATCATTGTAAAAAACTGTTAGAACTGAATGCTTCATATGACAGTGATCCACAGGGTTTAATGATAGGAGAACAATATACTGATGAAATCTTCGAATCAGTTTTAAATGCAGCAAAATGTTTACAACGATTAACATTAACAAATCAATTAGCAATAAAGTTTGATCATGCATGGTTAAAGTCAGTATTTTTACATTATTTTCAAAATTATTCATTACAATCTTTAAATTTATCTGGTTGTATGAATATATCACCAAATTATTTACAAAAGATATTTATCAGATGTATTGCATTAAATAATATTCTATTACCACATAATTATTTAGATAATCCGAATTTTACGTCAAAGAAATTTTGGTATCATACTTTTGCTAAAACGATTTATACAAGAAATTTTAATCAAAATGATGTTGAGGAGCAAGTAGTTTCAATTAAAAAATCGTTAGAGATAACTGTGGATGTCAGAAAAGGTCGAATACCACCAAGTAAAGGAAAAGCCGGAGGAAGTGTGATGCAAAATATTAAGAAGAACCCTTTTTTCCATTTATTACAGCACCATCCGAATATGCATATCTTCCAATATCGTGATCAATATATTCGAAGACGTTTATTAGAAAAATTTTCGATAAGAATTATCCAAAAAGGATGGTATGTATATAAAATTTGGAAAAAATTTAAGAAAAACATATTATCACGTAAGATAGCTAAAAGAGTCTATCTTTATTATAAACAAAAACAATTTGAAAAAGAAATCCGAATATTTACAGAAAATCATGCAGCAAAGAAAATACAATTTTTCATTATTAAATATTTATTACAATATAATCGTGCTAAAAAATTATTAGTACGTCATTATCGTAAATTTAAATTAAGGAAAAGATTACAATATTATATGTTACAATTAAAATATATTGTAAAAATTCAAGCACGTGTACGTGGTATGTTAGTACGTTTATCCGAGCGATATATTTTATCACAAGTTTATTTAAAATTACCAAAATTTTGGAAAATTGTCGCAAATTATGCAAATGATGAATATGGCAAACAATTAAAAGCCAAGAAATTACCTGCTCCACCTGGTATGTTAACATTAGATCCTGTATTACAACGTGCCATTACACCAGGAAATAAGAAAGTTAGAAGAAGAAGCATGATCGAAGTCATGAAAGAAGAGAAAGAGGAAGAGCGGCAACTTATCTCTTATCTAAAGTCTTATGCATCACCTGAAAAGATTCAATCCCTGCAAAACGTTCCATTAAATCCGTCATCGATCCATGACTATGAAATCGATGAATTAAAGGACAACACCCAAGATATGTTATCTTCCATTCGTGAAAAGATGCAAGAAAGAATCGAATTAGGCAAAAAACCATTTGCTATTGCTTTACCGATAACTATTCCTCAATCATTTGATAGTAAGCCATATGTTTCTTTATTCGACGGTCGAAAATTATCCTATTATGGAAATAATACTTCTATTTTTAGTGAAGAATTTTCACGAAAGACAAAGAGTCAGAATTTTGACCATGTCTCAGAGGAATCTTTAGCCTATTTTTCTGGGAAAGGGGGAGACAATAACCATCATCATCCGCATCATGCGATTATGGGAATTCCGAAAGCTCACTCAAAAAGAACAATGACGGCATCATCATTAAAGGAACCTCAACTTCCTATTCATATTTATAATAATCATTATTTCCCTTTAATTACTCCAAAGAAACGTGAAAATCCGTTAACAACTGACGTCTCTTTATACAATCCTATGATTAATAATTTTGAATTTTCGAAAAACTATCATAAAGTATTATATTGTCAGATGTGTACCAATCGTTTAAGAATGATATTATGCAAGACATGTTCACGTGGATATTGTTTCTTTTGTGCTTTTCAATATCATAATTCATTAATCCATCGCAATCATACAATGGAATTTATGGAACCACGTATTGTTCATGTCGAAGAAGTATCACAATCATTACTCTATCATATTGATAATGCTTCAAATATGATGTATGATCTTCGATATGTAGTTCGATATCTTCGATCCAAAGCAGAAGTTGCAAAAATTACTGAAGAAAAGCGATTGTTAAAAGAATATGAAAAAAAGCAAGAGCAAATGAGAATCGCTATTTTACAAGCACAACAAGAATATAATGAAAAACAAGATTCCGCAATGAAAATTACTTTACTGTATCGTTCTTTTAAAGCAAAACGTATTGTTACAGAAAAACGACTTCAACTTCGACTAGAAAAATTATTAAAAGATAATAGATCAGTTTTAGTTGCTATTATAAGATTTCAAGTTTTATTTCGACGATATCAAGTAAGAAATTGGTTTTATTCTAAAGGATTTGTATTTCGAGGGATTCCAAAGTATTTTAAGCTGATCTCTAATAGTCCAAATAAGAAAGGTCCAAATAATAATACGAAGGATAAGCAAGAAAATCATTCCAAGATATTAGTGAGAGTCAGGAAAACAAATAATAAAGGGAAATTATTCCCCTTTGATGAATTGAGAAGGTTTATTACAAAGTCTAATCATCGCCATCATAATTATGAGAGGACAAGGATTATCGGTGCTATTGAAGATAGATATTCTCAAATATTACAGGTAAGTGGTCATCAGTTTCTTCAATTCACATTACCCCGATATCTTACTCAATCTATTTCTCTATAGTTGCTCAACGCAAATATAAACTTTTGGAAGGATTATCATAAAACTGTTATCCCGAAGATTGCAAAATATTCCAAATTACGTGATGATTATTATGAAAAATTAACAGTCAAATCACAACAGTTTATTCTGGCAAATTTATCAAATAGTCAACAAGAGAAGGATCGTAATGATAAGATATTACGTGAAATGAAATTAAAAGTTGATTGTTTACAAGAACGTATTGAAAATCTGAAAAATATTATTTGGTGGATTCAACACCATTTACGATTTTGTTATCGTAAATTAGCATTATTGCCGTTGCGATTACAAGACCTCTTGAAGCAACTTATTTGGATATATGTTGAAAACCTTCTCTTACAAAGAATTAGGCTTCATGCGGAAAAGAGAGTTGCAATGATGTCAGAGATGGTTCAAAGTGCCCTCCAAGCCAAAGAAAAGAGGAAGAAAGAAATCAAAGATAAAGAAGAAACGACTAATAAAGAGAAAAATAAAGAAAAAGAAGATAAACTCGTAAAAGTCGAAGAAAAGCCCTCAGAGGAGACTGAGAAGAAGGAACAAGAAGCTGAAGGGATTTTGAAAAATAAGAAAAATGTGAAAGATAAAGAAGGAAAGGAAGCTTATCATGACAAAGATTTCATGACAATGCCAAAGGAATGGTTGATGAATCAAATCAGTAATATTATTGACCAATTGATTGCGATTGACGTATCGCAAGAATCTATTCTCAAAGAAGAGTTAACGAAACTTGATATCGATTATTATGAAGTTATTTCTTTTGATTCACTTTTAGAGGAACTTATTAACTCTCTCATGGCTAATAACCAAATTATCGCTGAGAGAGTTCCATTAGAAGTGAAATTAATTCAATTAGTTTATGGAAGTGAGGAAGCGATTCGAACGAACGAGTCTTTACTTGTTCTGAAAAACAAACAGAAGCAATTAGTCAATGGTTCCATCGATGCTATTAAAGTAGCTTTGCAAGGTAAATATGATGAACAGGAAAAGAAAAATGTAATGTTATATTCTTTCCCTGGTGATTCGCCTGATTTGAGTATTGATGATATGAAGAATATCAATTGTATTTTACTGGATACCTATGATGATCGCAAATCTCATATCGATATTACTCATTTCTTAAAGGTTTATTATCTGCAACCATGGATTACAAGTGATGCAGTTGATGATATTCGATTTGAAGAAAGAATGACAGGAAAAGAATTAAAATTAGGTAAATTAACGGAAGAGTTGAATGGTATTATTTATCGTGTTCAAGACAATGAGAATAAGAAAAAGAATTTAATCTCTCAAATTAAAGATGCAGAAGGACAAATAGCTGTTCATAAAGATCCTGTGCAAGACGAAAGTGATTTCCAGAAAGATAAAAGAGAAAAGAATCTTGCGAAGTTTATGGAGGATAAAGATGCATTAGAGCTGGAATTAAAAGGAGTCGAAGCAACCTTAAATGAATTAGCGATTATTGATGTTCCTTTACAAAGATCTATTGATAAAATAAATGCTGAAATCAGTGAGATTGCTTCTCAATTGAAAAAGAGAAGATCGAATCGAGAAAAGTAAGTAATTGTTCGCTGATCCTTTGTGCGTACTCATCCATTATTAATGTAGATCGATAAAAGCATTTTTTGACATTGAAAAGGCAATAAATGAGGAAATTTCACGAGATTTGTTGAATCTTATTCCAACGATAGAAGATAAGAAGAATCATGAAATCGAGAAAGTTGAGGCATGCCAAAATGCGGTTGAAGTGAATCGTGGTTTGGAAGGTAAACGATGCTTCTTATTTTTAATTGAATTTTGCACTAATTATACAATCAATGATAGACAAATCTTCAGATGTAAACAATTTGATTGAATGGCCGCCTTTTATTCTCCAACAGCCGAATCAACTCGCACTACAGGCTTTGTTGCGTGACGCGAAGTCACGAGTCCACTGTTCTCCATCCACCTTAGCTTGTATTACAATTGAAATTCAGTTGCTTCATATTCAAACCCAAAAGGAGATTTATGAGCAATTTGCTAATAGTTTGAAAGAAGAACAAGCTTTCTTGGTAAATTTTCAAGATCTGAGGCAAAAATATGAGAAATTCTTAGTATTATTCTTACAAGATTTACAATTTACTCGTAAACAACGAGCAATCGAACTAGATATTATTCAAAGAAAAGTTCGATTAGAAGATTTACGAGAGATTCGTTTGAAGGCGTTACAAGAGATCAAAATCAATCAACTTAGACAAGAAGAGAAGGAACGAAGAGAGCGAGAAGAGGCGGAAAAGAAAAAATCTTCTACTCTTGTAGCACTTGCGAAAAAGACAAAACAAGCCATTCGCGGTGTGAATGATGCAATTAGAGAGATGAGATACGCACAGGAGACTGCTATGTCGGAGGAAGAGATGAAAATTGCAGAAAGAATCCGTGAGAAGAACAAAGAAGGTTTAGGCTCTCGCCCTGAGGCAATACGAGCTCTGTATATGACCGTTGGACCAAAAGAAGCAGACTTTTTCCAGCGTCAAAACGATCATTTGAAATCACGTGGCCTTCCATATTTTGAAAGAATGGAAAAATCTCTTGGAAATGCTGTTTATTTATGGTATCAGATGACTTATGATTCCGAGTCATTCATTACTGATATTAAACTCTCTCATAAGAATTCTGATTCAGAGCATTACGTAGATATTCTGAAATTGAATCATAAGAAGAAGGATAAATATGACATCATTAGTCATGATGAGATTGACTTGCAGTTGTATTTTAGGAAATCTAAAGGTGGTCCGCAGGGTATTCGACGAATTGTAGTTACTTTCACCGAAGAGGAAGAAACTCGCATGATTGTCGATGGTTTACAAAGATTAGAACCGAATTTAGGTGCTTTTGGGTTACCGGAGATTGTTGTTTGGTTGGAATTAGTTTCAAAGAAGAAGAAAACAGCCGCGACAAACACTGATGCTCTCATCACAGAAGTGAAGAAAGGTAAGGGAAACATCTTCTCTTCGTTTTTGTTTGCTGATTCATTCTTCTATTATTTTAGTGAGAGAGTTATTATCTGAGCATCCGAAAGACAAAAACTTACAAGAGTTGTTGAAACGATTAAATGAGAAGTTGGAAGTAGCTTACAAGAAGGAAGAAAGTAATGAAGTTACGAATCCGTTGGCCGTTGCAATTGATTTAATGTCCATTAATGAAGATGATATGGAGAAATGGTTACGAATATTTGAAAGAGTCGATGTGGAACGACGTGGTAAAATCAACCTTGAAGAATTTTATACTTGGATTGAGATGACACCAACTGATTTTAATACAGAGGTCTTCGTCTCAGTAGATGCAATAGATGATCTTGGGTTTATTGAATTTGGAGATTTTATGAGAGCCGTGGGCACGTATTGTTTCTTCGGCAAAGATGAGATTTTGAAGTTTATTTATGTCTTCATTGATCGAGAAAGGAAAGGATATTGTTTTTTTAGTACTTTTCGGCAGTTTATTGATAAATTGCATCCGTATGATAAGATGAGGTAAAAGCTTACATAGATTTACATAATAGACAATGTGATAGTCATTTTCCATAGAGCAAACCGAGCAATCAAAGGTATGCAGATGGTGGATGATGTAAAACCTGAAACAAAGTTAACTTTTGATGACTTTCGAAAGATTCAAGAGAAATATCCTGCTTTATTCTTACCTGCTTTCCTCTTGCAAGATAATTTAAGAAAAAAGGTAATAATTCCATTTTAATCCATGTAATTGCTCACTCTTATGATGGTTTCTCTTTTTTTGTGTAGACGTTGGGAGTGGATTGGTGGTTTCAGAAGCTTTCTTTATATTCTCAAGTTCGAAAGAAGATGTTAAAAGAGGGACATAACACAGAAGAGATAATCCAAGTTGAATTAGACCGATTCAAGGCAGATGATGAACGAAAGGAGAGAATGGCTAAAAGAGAGATTGAAATTAAGAATGAAGCATCAGAAGTTCGAAGGGTTATTCTCAAGGCCAAACAATTTATTGACGAGGTGTCTTAAAGGGGGAGGATGAGATGGACCCTAACACTAACTTTTTTCTTTCGGCCCAAGCAATAATACATCTTTCATATTTTTATTCTTGAATTTTTTTTGGATATTATTATGATTTAAAGCTAAAATCAAACAGTATAATTCTTTAAATATACGTACGTACTTTCACAAAGGAAAACCTGTCATTCATTCATATCTGAGAGGCTTGCACTGTTTGAGTTAAAACCTGTGTCCTATGAATGTCCAGGAGATCTTATATGGAATGATTGAAGGTTAGTTGAGAACAACATAACATAAATTAACACATTAATACAAAGCAATGGAACTTCAACACCTTCCAAAGGAGTTACTCCGCTCTCTGAAGGAGTATATTGGTGATTATGGTTATTATCAACTTTACTTTGTGAATAAAAGTATGTATAAGATGAATATCTCTGAAGTTCGAAGCTTTTCTCTCTCGACAGAATTCACCAAACAATTCCTAACTGAAGCATACTATCGAAGACGAATTATCTCACAGATTAAATCACCATACCATCAAATCAACTTAAACCTTCCTTTAGAGTACTTCTGGTTGAATAACAGAGAGGACGAAGAGGAGGTATTATCCATCCTACAGAAGGGAGTGAATTCACTGACAATACAAGGAGCTGATCTCTGGGGTGATAATCAAATAGAAAAATTTTTTACTTTACCAATAGGTAATTTAATCATAAATACTGTGTCTTTCACATTAAATAATAATGATTTGTTTCACAAGTTTCATGATCAAATCATTCATTTAACATTAAAAGATATATTAGAATTAGATCAGATTAGTAGTGTTAACACCAATAAGATGATGAAAAGGAAAGGAGAATATACCTCTAAATTACAATCTTTAACTTTATATGATTGTTATGACTTTAAGTCAATTGATATCACAAGTTTCCCTTGTCTTCATACCATTCTTATGAATGGTTGTAGTCAGATCAAAGACATTCATAACTTCTCCCATTTATCCAAATTAACCATTATCTCTTGTCTCTCTATTAGTGATATTAGTGCATTAGGAGATATTCACGATTTAGTACTTATTAACTGTCCTAATATTACTGATATCTCCTCACTAAACAATAACTACAAGATATACATCGAGAATTGTTATAACATCAGAGATTATTCCAATTCCTTCCAAAACACATCAATCCTAACCCTTAAATTACCTATAAATAAGAAGAAAGACAACAATGGGATCATTCATATGAACTATTATCATTGGAAGAATATGAAAGAATTAACCTTCTATTATTACTTCCCCTACTACTCTCATATACCATCATCAGAGATCTCACTATTATTCCAATCATTACGATCATTAACTCTCTATAAATGCAATGAAATCAGAGATGTAGAGTCTTTCATCTATATTCCAATTTTATCATTACAATATTTAAACAATTTAACCTCTTTACTCCCAATAAGAGTATCATCGTATATACGATCGATTTCTATCGTCTCCTGTCCTCATATACAGGATTACTCTCCATTACGTCATATTGAGAGGGTTAGTATTACAGGTGATCATAATTTAGTGAATTTAGAGGAAGTAAATCATGTGAAAGATTTAACATTTACTGCAACGAATCAAATGTTTAATCATTGTTTATTAAATTATAATCATAATACCATACAACGACTAACAGTCTATGATAGTCCATGGGATTCCTTTAATGAGTTCTCTGATATTAATGAATTGTTTATTATTAATCCACGACATATTCACTATCATCAGAGTCATCATTCTCATCAGGTAAAGCTTGATAAGTTAATTAACTGCCAGAAGATTTATATTAAAGTTAAGAAAGGTTATAATGTTAGAGAATGTTTATTTCATCATAATAATACTCACTTTATCAATAATAATAAGCGTTTATTAGAGTATTATCATTGTTATATTGAAGAATCAGAGACTGTGATGATCTTATTACAAAAGAATCATCATCACAGTCACACTAATAATAACAACGATAGCATTATTAATAATAATAACTGTCGTGATTCTCCTAAACCTCATCATAATCATCATAGTAATTATAAGATGGAGTAAT
>VFQN01001740.1_pt1 | contig 35382 bp, 32 predicted proteins | sample 3512371 | NCBI WGS metagenome assembly VFQN01 (sample SAMN10412370, study PRJNA504923) | tailings metagenome | isolation source: Replicate 2 from Balatoc abandoned mine | place: Philippines: Itogon, Benguet | collected 2017-08-28 | reverse complement strand
TGCGCTGGCCCACCGGCATCAAATCCGGCGCCGAGTTCGTCATGCCCACGATGAAATAACGCCGAGCGGCTTCCGTTTTCGCCAAACCGTCGTTCCTTGTGCGATGATCCGATCGGAATCGGACATCGCATGGGAGCGGCGGAAATGGCGGAAGCGGCGGGTTTTGGCGTGGGACATGCGGTCGTCCTGTTGGGGGCGGCCGTCGTCGCAGTGCCGTTGTTCCGGCGCGCCGGGTTGGGCTCGGTGCTCGGCTATCTCGCCGCGGGATTGATTATCGGGCCGTTCGGCCTCGGCCTGTTCGACGATCCGGAGACCTTGCTGCACATCGCCGAACTCGGCGTCGTGATGTTCCTGTTCGTCATCGGCCTTGAAATGCGCCCTTCGAAACTGTGGCGTCTGCGCCGCCAGATCTTCGGGCTCGGCGTCGCGCAAGTGTTGACCTGCGGCGCGTTGCTCACCCTCGTCGGCATGGCGGCGGGCCTGCGCGTCGAAGTGGCGGCGGTGGGCGCGATGGGATTCGTGTTGTCGTCGACCGCCGTCATCATGCAGATGATGAACGAAGCGGGGGAAACTCAAACGCAAGAAGGCCAGAAGGCCGTCGCGATTCTGTTGCTGGAAGATCTGGCGATCGTGCCGCTGCTCGCTCTCGTCGCCGTCTGGGCGGCGGTGAATGGCCGTGCGGAAGCCGACGCGATGCCCGCATGGCAAAGCATCGGCATCGCGCTGGCGGCGCTGGGCGCGTTGATCGCGGCGGGGCGCTGGCTTCTCGATCCGTTTTTCGGATTGATCGCGCGCGCCGGTGCGCGCGAAGTGCTGACTGCCGCCGCCTTGCTTGTCGTGCTGGGCGCGGCGCTGGGCATGCAACTCGCCGGCCTGTCGATGGCGATGGGCGCATTCCTGGCGGGCGTGCTGCTGTCGGAATCGAATTTCCGCCATCAGCTTGAAGCGGATATCGAACCGTTTCGCGGGCTTCTGCTCGGGCTGTTCTTCCTCAGCGTGGGCATGTCGCTGGATTTGTCGGTCGTCGCCGCCGAATGGCGGATGGTGCTGGGCGGCGTGATCGCGTTCATGTCGGTGAAGGCCGTCGGCATCTATATGGTGGCACGCCTCGCGCGTTCCGGTCACGCCGCCGCCGCCAATCGCGCCGGGCTGTTCGCCCAAGGCGGCGAGTTCGCCTTCGTGCTTTACGCGGCCGCGTTGGGCGTGGGCCTGTTCGATGCGCGCATCTCCGCGATCATGAGCGCCATCGTCATCCTGTCGATGGCGCTCACGCCTTTGGTGTTGATCGTCCAGCGCCGCACGCGCCGCGACGCGCCGGTCTCGATGGAAGGGATCGAAGTTGCAAACGGCTTGCGGGGGCGGGTGCTGTTTATCGGTTTCGGCCGTTTCGCCCAGGTCGCGACGCAAGCGCTGCTCGCCAACAAGGTCGAGCTGTCGCTGATCGAAACCGACGTCGACATGATCCGCGCCGCCGGGAATTTCGGCTTCAAGATCCATTACGGCGACGGCACGCGGCTTGACGTGCTGCGCGCCTCGGGCGCCGAAACGGCCGAAGCGATCTTGGTTTGCGTCGACAAGCCGGACGTCGCCGACAAGATCGTCGAGCTGTGCCGCCACGAGTTTCCGCTGGTGAAGCTTTATGTGCGCGCCTTCGATCGCGGCCATTCGCTGCGGCTGATCAAGGCGGGTGTGACTTATCAAATCCGCGAGACTTTCGAATCGGCGCTGGTGTTCTCATGTGCGGTGCTGAAGGGTCTGGGGTTCGATGCCGAACTCGCCAAGGAATCGACCGACGACGTGCGCGAGCGCGACAAGCAGCGCGTCGAGCTCGAACTCATCGGCGGGTTGGGAGCCGGGCGCAAGCTGTTCCGCGGCAACGCCGAGACGCCCGAACCCAGCCCATTCTTTCCCAGCGCGAAGACTGGGGCGGAAGCTCAGACCCAGCCGCCGTCGACGATATAGCTCTGGTTGGTGCAAGCCGACGCTTCGTCGGACGCCAGGAACACCGTGAACTTGGCGAGTTCCGCCGGTTGCAGGCGGCGCTTCAGGCATTGGCGCTTCATGAGTTCCGCTTCGCCTTCGGGCGTCAGCCATTTCTCGATCTGACGCTCGGTCATGATCCAGCCGGGCGCGACCGAGTTCACGCGGATGTTGAATTGGCCGTAGTCGCGCGCCAGCGAGCGCGTCAGTCCCAGCACGGCCGATTTCGCGGCCGTGTAAACGGCCATGCCGCCTTGGCCGATCATCCACGACGTCGAGCCGAAATTGACGATGGCGCCGCCGCCCGCTGCCTTCATGCCCGGCAGCACGGCTTGCGCGGCGAAGAATTGATGCTTCAAGTTCACGGCGATGCGGTCGTCCCAATATTCGGACGTCACCGTATCGGTCGCGTGGCGCTCGTCATGCGCGGCGTTGTTGATCAGCACGCCGATATTCCCGAGCTTCGCGGCAAAATCGCCGATCGCCTTCTGCAACGCCGTGGTGTCGGTCACATCGACGGGCGCGAAATGAACGCGTTGGCCACTCGCCGTCAATTCGGCGGCGAGCGCTTGCCCGCGCTCCTTCTGAATATCGACGAAGGCGACGACGGCTTTCTGCGCGGCGAAGGCCCGCACGATGAACTCGCCGATGCCGGCGGCACCGCCGGTCACGAGAACGACCTTATCGGCGAGATCGGTGTAAATGGCGGCCATCGCGAAGTCTCCGTTTTTGGAAAGGCTTAGGGATACACCTCGAGCTTGAGGCATTAAATACCAAAATTTGAGTTGCGTACGTCAAATTTCTCGCGCATGGTGCCGCCAAAGCCGAAAACAAGTCGGCTTCTTGGGAGGAACGCATGAACGCCATCAAGCATTCGTTGTTCGCTGCCGCAGCACTCGCCGTTTCGGCGGGGCCGTCGCTGGCGCAAACCACCGTCAAATGGATGCATCTCGAGGTCAATCCGGCCCAGATCAAGATCTGGGAGGAAGTGGCCCGCGAATTCGAGGCTAAGCATCCCGGTACCAAGATCGAGATGCAGTTCCTCGAGAACGAATCCTACAAGGCGAAGCTGCCGACGCTGCTGCAATCCAACGACCGCCCGCACATCATCTATTCCTGGGCCGGCGGCGTGCTGAAGGCGCAGGTCGAAGCGGGCGTGCTTCAGGACATCACCGACCAGACGAAGGACACGGCGGCGACGATCTCGGCAGGCGCTATGGCCGCGTTCACGCGCGACGGCCGCGTCTACGGCCTGCCCTTCGCGCAGTCGCAGGTCGGCATCCTTTACAACAAGGAGCTGATGGCGAGGGCCAAAGTCGACGGCAGCGCGATCAAGACGTGGGACGATTGGCTGGCCGCCATCAAGGCGTTGAAGGCCGCCGGCGTCACGCCGCTCACGGTGGGCGGCGCCGATAAATGGCCGCTGCATTTCTACTGGACGCATCTGGCGGTGCGCCTGGGCGGCAAGGCCGGGTTCGAGGCGGCGCTGAAAGGGCAGAACGGCGGCTTCGAAGGCGAGACCTTCCAGAAATCCGGCGAGTTGATGAAGCAGCTCGTCGATCTGCAGCCGTTCCAGAACGGCTTCCTCGGCTTCAAGAATCCGCAATCGACCGGCTTCTTCGGCGACGGCAAGGCCGCGATGTCGCTGGTGATCAGCACTGTCTACCACCAGCAGAAGGCGCTGGCGGCCGACAAGGTGGGCATCACCGACGACAAGATCGGTTGGGTCAACTTCCCGACCGTGCCGGGCGGCAAAGGCGAGCCCACCGACACGCTGGGCGGCATCAACGGCTGGCTCGTGACCAAGGGTGCGCCCAAGGAAGCGGTCGAGTTCGTGAAGCACTTCGTGTCGAAGGAAGTGCAAATGCGCTTGGCTGGGGCCGGCTTCCTCATTCCGGTCGTGAAGGGTGCCGACGAAGCGATCAGCAACGCCTTCATGCGCAATATCGCGCAGAATCTCGCGCGGTCGAACTACCACCAGAACTTCTACGACCAGGATCTCGGCCCCTCGGTCGGGCGCGTGGTCAACGACGCGACAGCCGAACTCGCCGGCGGCAGCATGACGCCGCGCCAGGTCGCGAAGGCCGTGCAGGACGCGTTCAAGCAGGGTAACTAAGGGGTTCGGGCGCGGCGGATAGGTTCACGCCGCCGCGCCCGATTTTTTCGCGAAATGTCCACGACAGCACTCGGCCGGGCGGCGGCAAGCGGAAAACTGACCGCCGTCGTTCTGTTCCTGCCCCCGGCGCTGCTGCTGTTCACGCTGTTCGTGATCCTGCCGGTGGGCGAAGCGGCTTGGTATAGCGGCTTCAACTGGAACGGCTTCGGCCGGCCGACGAACTGGATCGGCTTCACCAATTACGAATATGTGTTCGAGGCGCGCGCCTTCGGCTTGGCGTTGCGCAACAACATTCTGATCATCGTGATTTCGCTGGGCATCCAGCTGCCACTGGCGCTGACTTTGGCGATTCTGCTGGCCGAGAAGTTCCGCGGCGCCGTGGCGTTGCGCATGTTGTTCTTTTTGCCCTACGTGCTGGCCGAAGTCGCGACGGGGTTGATTTTCAGCTTCGTCTACGATGGCGATTACGGCTTGCTCGCGGGCGTGTGGCGCCTCTTTGGCGCCGAGCCGCCGCATCTGCTGGCCAGCACGCAAACCTCGATGCTCGCGATCCTGATCGTCGTCATCTGGAAGTATTTCGGCTTCCATATGATGCTGTTCATCGCGGCCTTGCAGGGCCAGGACCAGCATCTGGTCGAAGCCGCGCGCATCGACGGCGCTTCGCGCTGGCAGGTGCTGCGCCATATTACCATCCCGCTGCTCTACCCGACGATCCGCCTGTCGGTGTTTTTCGCCGTCGTCGGATCGTTGCAGTTGTTCGACCTGGTGATGCCGTTGACGCGCGGCGGGCCCGCCGATTCGTCGCAGACGATGGTGAGCTTCCTCTATTCCCACGGCGTCACGCGCATGCGGATCGGTTACGGCAGCGCGATCGGCGTGATCCTGTTCGTGATCTGCGTGACTTTCGCGGTCACCTATAAACGCTGGTTCATGCGCGATGACTGACATGGCCGTCTCCCGCCCGCCTTTCGATCGCGCGGCGCTGTATCGCTGGCTGTTCCTGCTGCTCGTGGCGGGTTTCGTCGCGGTGCCGTTGATCGCCACGCTGCTCGGCGGCTTCAAGTCGCTCGGCGATTTGCGCACCAATCCCTTCGGCCTGCCGCGCGAATGGGAATGGTCGAATTACGGCGATATCCTGCTGTCGAAGCGCTACTGGCAGATGTTGTGGAATTCCTTCGTCATCTCCAGCCTGACGACGATCATCACCCTGATCGTCGCGGCGATGGCGGCCTTCGTGTTCGCGCATTTGCGCTTCTTCGGCAGCCGCATGCTGCTGAACTATTTCACCATGGGGCTGCTGTTCCCGGCCGCGACCGCGATCCTGCCGCTGTTCATCAAGGTGCGCGATCTGGGCCTGCTCGACACCTATTTCGGCGTCGTGCTGCCGCAGGTCGCTTTCGCGCTGGCGATGAGCATCCTGCTGTTCCGGCGCTTCTTCCGCGACCTGCCGCACGAGTTGCTGGAAGCCGCGTTGGTCGACGGTTGTTCCTATCCGCGCTTCTTCCGCTTCGTGACGCTGCCGCTATCCACGCCCATTCTGGCGACGGTCGGCACGATCACCTTCGTGCATAGCTGGAACTCTTATCTGCTGCCGCTCGTGATGCTCAACAGCGACGCCATGTATCCGTGGCCGCTGGGCATCATGGTCTATCAGGGCGAATACACGGCCGATTGGCATCTGATCCTGGCGTTCATCACGCTGACGATCCTGCCGACCTTCCTGCTGTTCGTTCTGGCGCAAAAGCATATCGTCGCCGGCCTGACGGTCGGCGCGGTCAAAGGTTGAACCGGGCCCGCTTGGGCCCTTAACGACGGAGTGCGCGACGTGGAGAAAGTCGGTATCGGTATCATCGGGTGCGGCGTCATCAGCGCCGCCTATATCAAGGCGTCGAAGAATTTCCCGATCCTGGAGATCCGGGGTCTCGCGGATATGCGCACCGAAGCGTCGGAAGCGCGCGCGGCGGAATTCGGCCTGACGTCGATGCGCATCGACGCGATGCTGAAGCGCGACGATATCGACATCGTGTTGAACCTGACCGTGCCGCTCGCGCATACCGATGTCGACCTCGCCGTGCTGAAGGCCGGCAAGCATGTCTATTCGGAAAAGCCGCTGGGCGTGAACCTCGTCGAAGCGCGCAAGGTGATGGATCTCGCCAACGAGAAGGGCTTGCGCGTCGGCTGCGCCCCCGACACGTTCCTGGGCGGCGGGCACCAGACCGCGCGCGCCTTGATCGATGGCGGCGCCATCGGCAAGCCGGTTGCGGGCTCGGCCTTCTTCATGTGCCCGGGGCATGAGCGCTGGCACCCCGCGCCGGGGTTCTATTATCTGCGCGGCGGCGGGCCGATGCTGGATATGGGGCCGTACTACATCACCGATCTCGTCCAGTTGCTGGGGCCGGTGGCGAGCGTGATGGGCTCGACCGCGCGTCCGCGCAACGAACGCATGATCACGTCGAAGCCGCTGAACGGCACGATGATGCCGGTCGAAGTTTCGACCCATGTCGCGGGCATGCTGGAATTCCGCAGCGGGGCGGTCGTGTCGATCGCGATGAGCTTCGACGTGCCCAAGCACAAGCACACGCCGATCGAGATTTACGGCGATCAAGGCTCCATCTTGGTGCCCGACCCGAACCGTTTCGGCGGCGAGGTGCAGATCGCCAAGACCGGCGGCGAGTGGGAGACCAAGCCCTTCACCCACGGCTATACCGAGGGCGAGTTCCGCTCGATCGGTCTCGCCGACATGGCGACGGGTATTCGCAAGAAGCGCGATCATCGCGCCAGCGGCGCCTTGGCTTTTCATGTGCTCGAGGTGATGGAGGCGTTCCAGAAATCCGCCGACGAAGGCAAGCGGATCGAGATCGAAAGCACGGTCGAGCGTCCGGCCGCCCTTGCCCCCGGCCAGTCCGGCGGCGCGGTGGAGTGATGGCGATGACGAAGAAAAAGCCGACGGCGCTGATCGTGTGGGGCGGCTGGCACGGCCACGATCCCGATCTTTGCGCTTCGATGTATCGCACCTGGTTGACGGCGGCGGGTTACGATGTGCGCGTCGAAACCAAGACCGCCGTTTTCGCCGATCCGGCGATCCACGACTTGTCGCTGATCGTGCCGATCTTCACGATGTCGAAGATCGAGAAGGCGGAAGCGGTCAATCTCTGCGCCGCGGTGCAGAACGGGGTCGGCGTCGCGGGCCATCACGGCGGCATGAGCGACGCGTTCCGCGACTCGATCGAATACCAGTTCATGTGCGGCGGCCAGTGGGTGGCGCATCCCGGCAACATCATCGACTTCCGGGTCAATATCGCCAAGCCCGACGATCCGGTGATGCAGGGCTTGAGCGATTTCGACTATCGCTCCGAGCAATACTACATGCATGTCGATCCGAGCATCGAAGTGCTGGCGACGACGACGTTCTCGGGCGAACATGCGCCCTGGGTCGAAGGAGTCGTCATGCCTGTTGTCTGGAAGAAGCGCTACGGCAAAGGCCGCGTGTTCCATTGCACGCTGGGCCACCGCGCCTACGAGTTGGACATTCCGCAAGTGAAGCAGATTCTGACGCGCGGAATCGCCTGGGCGACGCGGAGCTGAATTCGCGATGGGGCGGCCCGCGGGCAAAGTGACGCTGGAGGACGTGGCGGCGGAGGCGGGGGTTTCCCTCGCCACCGCCGATCGCGTCGTCAACAAGCGGCCGGGCGTGCGCGACAAAACCGCGGCGCGGGTGAACGAGGCCGTGTTGAAGCTCGGCTATCGGCCGGACGTCGCGGCCGCGCGCCTGGCGCGTAACCGTTCGTTCCGCTTCGCCTTCATTCTGCCGGTGGGCGACAACACCTTCATGATGCAATTGACCGAGCAGGTCGGCGTTACGGCGGCGTGGCTGGCGGGCCAGCGCGCCTTCATCGACACGCTGCATGTCGACGTGTTCGATCCCGACGTGATCGGGCGCACGCTGGAACGCTTGCCGCGCTATTACGACGGCGTCGCGGTCGTGGCACTGGACCATCCGCGCGTGCGCGCGGCGATCGACGATCTGACCGCGCGCGGTACGACGGTCGTGACGCTGGTGTCGGACGTGCCGAGTTCCCGGCGCCTCCACTATGTCGGTATCGACAACCCGGCGGCGGGCCGCACGGCGGGCACGCTGATGGGCCGGTTCCTGGGCGGCAAGAAGGGCAAGATCGGCATCGTCGCGGGCTCGCTCGCCTTGCGCGATCATGCCGAGCGCTATTTCGGCTTCAACCAGGTGATCTCGGGTGATTTTCCCAAGCTCGAGATCCTCGCGCCCGTCGAAGGCCGTGACGAGCGCGCGCGTTCGGAAGCCGTCACCAAGCGCCTGCTCGCAAAGCACCCCGATCTCGTCGGCATTTATAGCGTCGGCGCGGGCAATCGCGGCATCGCGGCGGCGATCGACGCGGCCGGGCGCGCGTCCGATCTCGTGTGGATCGCGCACGAATTGACGACCTATACGCGCCGCTTTTTGGTGCTCGGCACGCTCGACGCGGTGATCGGCCAGAACGCGGGTCACGAGGCGCGGTCGGCAGGCCGCGTGCTGCTCGCGCAATGCTCGGGCGAGCGGATCGTGCCCGATCAGGAAACGATCGGCATCGACATCTTCGTGCGCGGCAATATCCCCGCCGAACCCGCTTTCGCCGTCCAGGTCGAATCGCGCGGGCTTGCCGCCGCCGGCTCGGCGGGACGCTAATCCCCGCCGGGGGCCTTGTGTCCCGGCGGGGCCGAACGCGTGCGCGCTATTCCAGCGTGCGGGCGGTGGGGGCGATCAGATCCTTGGCGATATCGATCTTGGTTTTAAGCATCCCGGCTTCGACCATGAAATCCTGATCGGCGCCGAGATTGGCGATATCGCGGTCGGTGACGCGCAGCGCGAAATCGTAATAGGTCATCATCTTGCGCGCGTCCTCTAGATCGATCTTCTGATCGGCGGCGGCGATCTTCAAAGCTTCCTCCGGGTTCGCCTTCATGAAGGCAAGCGCCTTGCGGTGCGCCGAAAGGTAGGCGGCGACGATCTGCGGGTTCTTCTCGATCAGATCGCCGCGCACGCCGATCACCGAAGTCGGGTCCAGCAATCCGTCGCCCGAGGCGAGCAGCTTGCCGTTCGCCTTTTCGATCGCCAGCGCGTTGTTGCCCGCGAGCGTCGCGGCGTCGACCTTGCCGGCCAGCAACGCCGCGCGCGCCGAGGGCAGGTCCATATTGACGTGGTCGATATCGGTGAGGCGCAGGCCGTTTTTGGCGAGTGCGGCCGCGAGCAATTGATGCAGCACCGTGCCCTTGGGGCCGGCGACGGTTTTGCCCTTCAGCGATTTGATGTCGGCCGGGCCGTTCGGCATGGCGAGAATCATATAGGCCTTAGCGCCGCGGCTATAGGTCGCGACGACCTTCACGTCGATGCCGTTGGCCTTGCCCAAAATCGCCGACGAGCCGCCGAGCACCGAGGCGATATGGATCTCGCCCGCCGCCAGCGCTTGCATCTGTTGCGCCCCCGACGTGATCTCCGGCGATTCGACCTTGATGCCCATCGGCGCGTAGACCTCGTCGAGATAGCCTTTCGCGCGCATCACGATCGACGGCACGTTGAAGGGCGACGCGACGTAAGTGACGCGCAGCGTTTCGATCTTCTGCGCCATCGCTTGCGGGGCGGCGGTCAGCATCGCCGCCGCCGCGATCGCGGCGAAACGGATGGAAATCCTCATATCGTTGTCTCCTTGGGTGTCCGGGTTTTTCGAGCCTCACCGGCTTCGAAACCGGCAATGATGGCGCGCCGCAAAGCGACGATCGCCGGATCGGTCGGATCGCGCGGGCGGGCGATGGGATTGGCGAAGCGTTCGGCGATGACGCCTTTTTCCATCAGGCATACGTCGTCGCCAAGCAGCACCGCTTCCTCGATATCGTGGGTCACGAACACGATGGTCGGGCGGAAGCGCTGCCACAAAGCGACGAGCTCGCTTTGCAAGCGCCGCCGCGTCATCGCGTCCAGCGCGGCGAAGGGCTCGTCCAGCAGCAGCAATTCGGGCTTGGTGACGAGGGCGCGGGCAAGGCCCGCGCGGCTCGCCATGCCGCCGGAAAGCTGGTCGGGGCGGGCGTTGGCGAAATCGTGCAGGCCGATCACGTCGAGGATATCGGCGACGCGCTTGGCGATTTCGGGCTTCGCCATGCGGCCTTCCAGCGCGAAGCCGACATTGCGCGCGACGGAGAGCCACGGCATCAAGCGCGGCTCCTGGAATACGTAGCCGACGCGCGCGTCGCCGGCACTGCGCGCGATCGTGCCGTTCGTCGGCGTTTCGAGGCCCGCAAGCAAGCGCAGGGCTGTTGTTTTGCCGCAGCCCGACGGGCCGACGAGCACGGTGAAGCTGCCCGGCGGCAAGGCGAGATCGAAATTGCGCAACGCCGCGACGTCGCGATCCTTCAGCCGATAGGTTTTTGAGACGCCGCGGCACTCAAGCATGGGTTTCGGCCCCGTGCTCGACCCGCACCCACGGCCACGCGGCCGCGATGGCGCGGCGGAACAGCCAATCTGTGGCGAGGCCCAGCACGCCGATCACGATCACGCCGACGACCACGATGTCGGTACGCGCCAAATTCTGCGCGTCCTCGATCATGTAGCCGAGACCCGCCGACGACGCGACCAGTTCGGCCCCGACCAATGCGCGCCAGCCTTGGCCCAGCGCGATGCGCAAGCCGATGACGACGGAGGGCAAGGCGGACGGCAGTACGATGCGCCGTAGGATCGCGCCCGGCGACAAGCCGCTAACGCGCCCGACCTCGATCAGTTTCGGATCGCATTGCGCGATGCCGCCGGTGGTGCCCAGGAAAATCGGGAAGAAACACGCCAGCGTGATGATGCCGATCTTCTGCGCTTCGCCGATGCCCAGCCACAAGATCAGCAGCGGGATCATGGCGAGCGGCGGGATTTGGCGCAGAAACTCGAGCGGCGGCTCGACGATCCGGCGCAGCAACGCGACGCGCGCGAAGGCGAAGGCCACGATCAGCGCCAGCAATGTCGACAGCGCGAAGCCCCAAGCGAGGCGCACGACGCTGACGCGGACATGTTTGGCGAGCACGCCGTCCGCGATCAATTCGTGCGCCGCGTCGGCAACCAATGCCGGCGAGGGCAGCAAGGCGCGCGAGACGCCGGTCAGCGCCACGCCCGCCGCCCAAACCGCGACGATGATCGCGGCGACCAGCGGCCAAATCGGCATTGCGGCGAAACGACGCTTCATCGTGGGAAAAATCCGAACCGGGAGACCATGCGCATTAAAATATGTTTGTTGATCAGAGGGTTATTCTGGCGGGGCGCCATCGCGTCGGCGCCGCCAAGGTCGTCTAACATGCTGACCTATGTATTGCAAATGACTCGCATTAGCACTAGTTGTCAAGCCGTCGCGGCGATCGGTCGCGAACCGAGCAAAGTCCCGAACTTGGTGCCGCATGAACGCTCCGCTTCCGCTTCTCGTCCTGTCGCATCACGGCGGCGTGCCAGCCCCCTTCGCGCGGTTCGTGCGCGAAGGGCGTCTCGCCGCCGAATGGGAATGGGACGTCACGGCCGCGCGCATCGCCGCGGCGCGCGGCGTAATGCTCACGCTGCATCTCGATCAGATCCGCGCGATGGAATGGCGCGACGGGTTCGAGGCGATGCTGGCGCGGGGCGGGCGCGTGCTGCTCAACGGCCATGCCGAACGGCCGTTCCTGCCGGGCGTCGGACATTTCGTGTTGGGCGGAAAACAACGCAAGCATCTGATCTTGTCGGTGCTGGGCGATCACCCGCTCTTCGACGGCGTCGATCGGTTGACGTTCGAAACGCGGCGCGGCGTCGCCGGCTTCTATGGGCGCGGCCACAACGCGATGCCGGCGGGCGCGCAAGCGTTGACCGGCGTGGGGCCCGACGCGGCACCGCTCGATTGGGTGTTGCGTCGCGACGGCGGCGGCGCCGTGCTGTCGCATGCCGGGAACGATCTGTGGACGGGCAGCGAGGATATGGCGCTGATCGACCGCTTGCTCGACAACGCGGTGCGCTGGCTCGCGCACGAAACGGAAGCTTGATCATGCTCGCGACACTGCAACCCGGCGCCTCCTATCAAATCGAAGCGCTCGAAGGGCCGCGCTATGGCGCGCTATTCAAACGTCGTATACGGCCCGAAGCGTTGAACGCGGATGCGCTGAGCGGTGTGCGCGTGTTGTTCGTGCCGTGCCGTACGCATCCGCAACGTCTTGCCAAGCATTGGCCGCTTTTCGCCGCGTATCTGCGCAATGGCGGCACGCTGGTGGCGATGGGCGAGACGTTCCAGAACGAATGGATCCCGAGCGTTTCTTTCCACCCGGAGGAAACGAATTTCTGGTGGTGGCTCGAACCCGGTGCCGATCTCGGCGTTGCGCGCACGGGCGTCGCGCATCCGGCGCTCGCCGGCATCGGCAAGGCGGATGTCACGTGGCATCTGCATGGCTGGTACGATCCGCCGCCGGGTGCCGAAACGCTGATCGCCGATCGCGACGGCAAGGCGTTGATGTACGAGGATCGCGTCAGTTTCGGCGGCAGCTTGATCGTGACCAGCCTCGATCCCAGCTATCACCACGGCTCGCATTTCATGCCGGCGACGACGCGCTTCCTCGACAAATTCCTGCCGAATCTCGCCGCACTTTAGGAAAGCCCGATATCGAGGCGATAGGTCGCGATCTCGCGCGGCGCCAAGATGCGCGATCCCGGCCGCGTCGCCATATCGCCATCGGCGCCATCTTGTTCGGCCAAACCCTGCCACGGCTCGATGCACAGATAAGGCGCGCCCGGCTTGGTCCAAATGCCGAGCTGCGGGCTGTCGGGGAACGCGACGTCGATCCCCGTTTGACCTTCGATGCCGAACCACACGCGGCGCGAGTTCAGCGTCTCGAAATGGAAGGCGCCTTCGACGAACATATCGTTCTGGGGTTTGAGGCGGCGCGCTTTCACCGGCGTATCGAAGCGTTGCCGGTGCAGCAGGCCGGTGACTTGGCTCGCGCGCCGCACAGGCGCCGTCTCTTCCTTCTCGAACAGGCAGACATATTGGCCGCGCGTCGCGGGATCCAGCGGCCAGATGAAGGCCGGGTGATAGCCGAACGCGAAGGGGAAGGGCTTGTCGTCGCGGTTTTCGATGGCGGCGGTGGTGAAAAGCTTTCCGTCGCGCGCGGCGAATTCCAGGCGCAGCGCGAAGGCGAAGGGGAAACACGCCCGCGTCGCCGCGTCGTCGGTCGTTTCGAACACGACGCGATCGGCATCTCGCGCGATGACGGCGAATACGCGCTCGCGCGCGAAGCCGTGGGGATTCATCGGATAGGACCGGCCGTCGATCCGGACCTTTCCGTCGGGCGATTTCCCCACGACCGGGAACAGAATCGGCGCCGTGCTGGTCCACCATTGCGCATCGGGTCGCCAGATCAGATCGCGCCCGTCGATCGCCAACGCGGCCAGTTCCGCCCCCTTGGGGGCAATACGGGCGATGACGCTGCCACCCGAAATTTCGATGGAATTCTCGATCATTAACGCGACTCCTATGGGCCGGTGCGCAGTGTCGCACAGGGCGTTACGATTTCGCCGCCGGTAACTCTCATCTGCGCGTTGACAGGCGCAATCGGGCACCGTAAAGAAGACACCAACTGAAATATCAAATCTCAATGGGGAGACACCGCTTGCCGGCAAATTTGGCGGAACGCGCGGTAAATACGTCGATCGGGGCCGATCTGGCCGTCGGCGATTTGCGCGTGACCGTCGCTCCCCAGGCCGGCGGGCGGATCGCCAAATTCTGGCGCGAAACCCCGAAAGGGCCAATCCATATTCTGCAGCCGATGGGGCCGGACGCGTTCGATCCGTTCAACTGGCCCAAAGGCGGCTGCTATCCGCTCGTGCCGTTTTCCAATCGCATCCGGAACGGGCGTTTCGTCTTCGATGGCCGCGAACGCCGCTTGCCGATTCATCCCGGCACGCCCGACGCGCTGCACGGATTCACGCAGCGCCGGCCCTGGACGGTCGCGGGGAAGACGGCGTCGTCGTTGACGATGACCCATATCCACACGCCCGACGAATGGGATTGGGCGTTCTCGGCGTCGCAAATTCTCGACCTGGCGGGCGACGCGCTGACCGTCACGCTGTCGGTTAAGAATCTGTCCGATGCGCCGATGCCGCTGGGTTTCGGCCTTCACCCTTACTTCGCGGTGGCGCTGGGCGATCGAATCGCGTTCGACGCCGACTGGAATTGGGCGATCGACGGCGGCTTCATCGCGACCAAACGCGAAGCCAAGCCGATGCGTTACGACGCGCCGCAGAATACGGCGGGGCGCACGGATTATCTGTCGGGCTGGTCGCGCAAGGCGACGATCGCGCGCCAGGACGGCACGACGATCCGCCTGACCGCGAGCGATGCGCTCGATCATTTCGTATTCCACGTGCCGGACGGCGGGGCGTATCTGTGCCTCGAACCCGTCAGCCACGTGGCGGATGCGTTCAACCTCGCGGCTTCGGGACACGAAGGCACGGGGTTGGTTGTGCTGGCACCGGGTGCGGCGGTCGAAGCGTCGGTGCGGATGGAGATCGAGACGCGGACCTAAAACGACGGCCCCGGCGCGACCGGCCGGGTTTCAAACACCACATCGGGAAAACACCGAGGGAGGAAAATATGAGCGAAGTTTCGAAGAATGGCGGAATCGGCCGCCGTTCGATCCTGAAAGGGGCGGCGGGTGCCGCCGCACTTTCGTCGGTGCCGGGCGTCGTCTTCGCCCAAGGTGCCGCGAAGGAAGCGCCGGATCTCGCCAAGCTGGTCGCCGAAGGCAAGCTGCCGCCGCTGGCGCAGCGCCTGCCGTCGTCGCCGCTGGTCGTGAAGCCGCTCGAAAAGACCGGCGTTTACGGTGGTTCGTTGCGCCGCGGCTTGCGCGGCTCGGCCGACCATAACGGCATTCTGCGCATGGTGGGCAACCAGGGCCTGGTGCGCTGGAACCTCGCCTTCACGCAAGTCGAGCCGTGCGTCGCCGAGCGCTGGGAAGTCAACGCCAACGCGACCGAGTTCACCTTCCATCTGCGCGCCGGCATGAAGTGGTCGGACGGCAAGCCCTTCACCGCGGACGACATCGTTTTCGCGATCGAGGATTGCTGCAAGAATTCCGAACTGTATCGCTCGGTGCCGTCGGTGCTGGTGATCAACGGCAAGCCGACGACGGTGACGAAGATTTCCGACACCGCCGTGAAGTTCGCCTTCGAATCGCCCTACGCGATGTTCCTGGAAAATCTGGCGACGCCGCTGGGCCAACAGCCCACGCTGTTCCCCAAGCACTACTGCAGCCAGTTCGTGCCGAAGTACAATCCGAATGTCGGCGACCTCGCCAAGGCCGCCAATATGTCGGATTGGCCCGCGCTGTTCCGCGCGCGCTGCGGCGACATCGAAATCCCGTCGCGCTGGGGCAACGTCGAGAAGCCGACGCTCGATCCGTGGGTGGTGCGCGAAGCCTATACGGGCGGCGCCACGCGCGTGGTGATGGAGCGCAATCCGTACTTCTGGCAGGTCGACACCAACGGCGCGCAATTGCCGTATATCGACCGTCTGACGTTCTCGATCTCGCAGGACGTGGAATCCCTGATGCTCGACGCGGTCTCCGGCCGTCTCGACATCCAGGATCGCCACATCGACTCGCTTCAGAACAAGCCCACGCTCTCGCAGAACATGCAGCGCGGCGGCTACCGTCTGCTGGAGCTGATCGCCTCGGGCGCGCAGCAATGCCAGATTTACTTCAACATCACGCATAAAGACCCCGCGATGCGGGCGATGTTCTCGAACAAGGAATTCCGTCAGGCCTTGTCGCTGGGCATCGACCGCAAGGAGATCATCGATCTCGTCTATCTCGGCCAGTCGGAGCCGTTCCAGACCGGTCCGCGTCCGGGCCATCCCTGGTATCACGAGAAACTCTCCCGCCAGTTCACCGAGCACAACGTGAAGCAGGCGAACGAGATTCTCGACAGGCTCGGCTACAACCGCAAGGACGCGCAGGGCTTCCGTCTGCGCCCCGACGGGCAGAAGGTGTTCTTCGCCATCGACGTGATCCCCACGCTCTATCCGGATCTCGTCGACACGCTGGAACTCGTGCGCCGTCACTGGGTCGCGATCGGCGTCGACATGAAGGTCAACACGATCGAACGCGCTCTCTACTACACGCGCGGCGACAACAACGACCACGACGCGGCCGTGTGGCCGGGCCCCGGCGGGCTCGATCCGCTGCTCGATCCGCGCGATTACCTCGCCCAGCATCCGCAAGGCTCGCGTTACGCGATCCCCTGGACGCTGTGGTACGTGTCCAACGGCAAGGACGGGCAGGAGCCGCCCGAAAGCCAGAAGCGCCGCATGAAGCTGTTCGACGATGCGCGCGCCACGGCCGACCTCGCCAAGCGCGGCGTCATGGTGAAGGAGATCATGGATCTCTGCGCCGACGCGTTCGAGACGGTGGGCGTGTGCCTGGCCGTCAACAATTTCGGCGTGGTCCGCAACAATCTGCAGAACGTGCCGAAGGCGTATCCGAACTCGTGGTCCTGGCCCAACCCCGGACCGTCGATGCCGCAGCAGTTCTTCTTCCAGTCGTAAGACGATCGGGGCCGGTGCCGTTCGCGGCATCGGCCCCTTTCTTTTCATTCCTCGCGCGTTCCGGATAACCGATGCTCCGTTTCCTCGTCACGCGGGCCTTGTGGATGGTGCCGTCGCTGTTCGTGATCAGCTTTTTGGCCTTCGTGCTGATCCAGCTGCCGCCCGGCGATTACGTCACCACCTATATCGCCACGCTCGCCGCCTCCAACGAGGTGGTCGATCAGAATCAGGCCGCCGATCTGCGCCAGCGTTTCGGTCTCGACCAGCCGATGATCGTCCAGTACTGGAAATGGATCACGGGCATTCTGCTGTACGGCGATTTCGGCTTGAGCTTCGAATGGCAGCAGCCGGTGTCGGAACTGATCTGGGAGCGCATGGCGCTCACGCTCGTTCTGACCTTCTCGACGCTGCTCGCCACCTGGGGCATCGCGTTGCCGGTCGGCATCTACTCCGCCGTGCGCAAATATTCGATCGGCGACTACGTCGCCACGTTCTTCTCTTTCCTCGGCCTCGCCATTCCGTCGTTCCTGCTCGCCCTCGTGCTGATGTATCTGGCGGCGGTCGAATGGGGCCAGGAAGTCGGCGGGCTGTTCTCGGAGAAGTATCAGACCGCGCCCTGGAGTTGGGGCAAGGTTCTCGACCTTCTGACCCATCTGTGGATCCCGGTGATCATCCTGGCCGTTTCGGGCACGGCGAGCCTCATCCGCGTCATGCGCGCGAATATGCTCGACGAGTTGAACCGCGCCTACGTGACCACGGCGCGCGCCAAGGGGCTCTCCGAATTCCGATTGCTGATGAAGTATCCGGTGCGCTTGGCGCTCAACCCCTTCATCTCCACCATCGCGTGGCTGCTGCCCAATCTCGTCTCGGGCTCGATCATCGTCGCGATCGTGCTGAGCTTGCCGACCGCCGGTCCGCTGCTGCTGCAGTCGCTGATGGCGCAGGACATGTACCTCGCCGGCGCCTTCATCCTGCTGATCTGCGCGCTGACGCTGATCGGCTCGCTGATCAGCGACATCCTGCTCGCCATCGTCGATCCGCGCATCCGCCTGGAGTAGAACATGACGGACGTCACTTTCGCCGCGGTCGATAAAAGCCGCCTCGCCGTCGCCTCGCAATGGCAGTTGATGTGGTGGGCGTTCCGGCGCCACCGCCTCGCCATGGTGGGCTTGTGGGTGGTCGGGTTCTTCTACCTGATCGCGCTGATCCCCGGCTTTTTCTCGTCGAACGATCCCTCCGCGCAGAATGCGCGCGCGGCCTATCACCCGCCGCAGCGCCTGCATATCATCGACGAAGCGGCCGACGGATCGTGGAAATTCAATCTCCATATCCGCCCCTACGTGCTGCGCCGCGATCCGACAACGCTCGCCGCAATCTATGTCGAGGATCCCAACCGCAAGGTCGATATCCAATTCTTCACCCGAGGCTACGAGTGGTCGTTCTTCGGCCTGTTCAAGTCGAACCTGCATCTGATCGGCACGGGCGACGCGCGCCAGCCGCTGTTCCTGCTCGGCGCCGATCGTCTCGGCCGCTGCGTGTGGAGCCGCATCATGCAGGGCACGCAGATCTCGCTGTCCGTCGGCTTGGTCGGCGTGTTCCTGTCGCTGCTGCTGGGCGTCGTGCTTGGCGGCATTTCCGGCTATTTCGGCGGTAAAATCGACTTCTCGATCCAGCGCGTGATCGAGTTCGTGTTGTCGCTGCCAACGATCCCGATCTGGCTCGCGATGGCCGCAGCACTGCCGCAGGATTGGCCGGCCACGCTCAACTACTTCATGATCACGCTGATCTTGTCGTTGACCGGCTGGGCGCAGCTCGCGCGCGTCGTGCGCGGGCGGTTCTTGAGTCTGCGTACCGAGGAGTTCGTGACGGCGGCGCGCCTCGATGGGGCGTCGGAAGGGCGCATCATCTTCCGCCACATGCTGCCGAGCTTCATGAGCCACATCATCGCGTCGATCACGCTGGCGATCCCGGCGATGATCTTGGCGGAAACGTCGCTCTCCTTCCTCGGTCTCGGCCTTCAGCCGCCGACGATTTCCTGGGGCGTGCTGTTGCGCGAAGCCCAGAACATCCGCTCGATCGCGACGGCGCCGTGGCTTTTCGCCCCCGGTGTCGCCGTCGTCGTGGCGGTCATCGCCCTCAACTTCCTGGGAGACGGGTTGCGCGATGCCGCCGATCCGTACAACAAATGACCGGCAGCAACGTCGTTCTCGAGGTCAAGGATCTCGTCACCCATTTCCCGACGCGTACGGGCGTGGTGAAGGCCGTCGACGGCGTCTCGTTCAAGATCGAACGCGGCAAAACCCTGTGCGTCGTCGGCGAGTCCGGTTCGGGAAAGAGCGTCACCGCGCGCTCGATCCTGCAGATCGTCGACACGCCGGGCCGCATCGTGTCGGGCTCGATGATGCTTCATCGCCCGAATGGCACCAGCGTGGATCTCGCCAAGCTCGACCCGCGCGGGCGCGATATCCGCGCGGTGCGCGGGGCCGAGATCGCGATGATCTTCCAGGAACCGATGTCCTCGCTGTCGCCCGTCCATACGGTCGGCGACCAGATCATGGAAGTGCTGCGCCTGCATTTGAAGATGTCTAAGGCGGACGCGCGTGCGCGCACGATCGAGCTTCTGAAGCAGGTCGAAATTCCCAATCCCGATCGCGCGATCGACCGCTACACGTTCGAATTCTCAGGCGGCATGCGCCAGCGCGTGATGATCGCGATGTCGCTCGCTTGCAATCCCTCGCTGCTGATCGCGGACGAGCCGACGACGGCGCTCGACGTGACGACGCAGGCCGAGATTCTCGATCTCATCAAGCGGCTTCAGCAGCGCCACGGCATGGGCGTGATGTTCATCACCCACGATATGGGCGTGGTGGCAGAAATCGCCGACGACGTGCTGGTCATGTATCACGGCAAGGTGATGGAGGAAGGTCCGGTGGACCGCATCTTCCACGCGCCGCAAGACGAATATACGAAGATGCTGATCGGCTCGGTGCTGAAGCTGGAGCGCAAGGCCGATATCCGCCTGAAGCGCGCGCCCATCGACGAAAAGGCGCCGCCGGTGGTTGAGATCAAGAATCTCGTCATGCATTTCGGCTCGGGCGCCAATCTCGTGAAGGCGGTCGACGATGTGTCGTTGATCGTGCGGCCGGGCGAAACGCTGGGCATCGTCGGCGAGTCGGGCTCCGGTAAGACGACGATGGGCCGCTGCCTGATGCGCGTCTATCAGCCGACCGGCGGGCAGATGAGCTATCGCCGCGCCGACGGTTCGGTCGTCGATCTTGTCGCCGCCGACAAGCAGAAGCTGCGCGAATGCCGGCGCGAGATCCGCATGATCTTCCAGGACCCGGTGGGCTCGCTCAATCCGCGCATGACGGTGGCGCAGATCATCGGCGAACCGCTGCTGGTCAACGAGATCGCGAAGGGGCAGGAGCTCGACGACCGCGTCGCCGACCTGATGCGACAAGTCGGTCTGGAGCCCGCGTGGCGTGAGCGTTATCCGCACGCGTTCTCGGGTGGTCAGCGCCAGCGTATCGGTATTGCGCGCGCGATCGCGCTCAATCCACGCTTGATCGTCGCGGACGAAGCGACCTCGGCGCTCGACGTGTCGCTGCGCTCGCAGATGCTCGATCTGATGATGAACCTGCAAGACAAGCTGGGCCTCAGCTACGTCTTCATCAGCCACGATATCGGCGTCATCCGTTACATGTGCGATCGCATCGCGGTCATGTATCGCGGCAAGGTCGTCGAAACCGGCGAGACCGAACAGGTCTGCGATGCCCCCAATCACGCCTACACCAAGGCGCTGCTCTCGGCGATCCCGCGGCCCGATCCGCGCGCGCGCCGGATGGGCCAGCGCCATCGCTATGTCGCGTAACGGAGCACGAACGTGAAGATCACCGACGTCAAAACGTTTCTGATGAATGCCGGGCGGCCCGGCGCCAAGTTCTGGGCGTCCGACGGGTCGTTCGGCCCCGAAGGCGATTATTCGAACAATCTGCGCGGCGCGCGTCACTGGCTGTTCGTCAAGATCTACACCGATGAAGGCATCACCGGGATCGGCGAGTGCTCGGGCTGGCCGAAGGTCATCGACACGGCGGTGCACGATCTGAAGTCGCTGCTGATCGGCGAAGACCCGACGCATATCGAGCGGCTCAATCAGAAAATGATGATCGCCATGATGGGCCACGGCATGCTCGGCACGGTCGGCGGCGGCGCCATGACCGGGCTCGACATGGCCTTGTGGGACATCAAGGGCAAGGTTCTGAACGTGCCGGTGTGGAACCTGCTGGGCGGCAAGGTGCGCGACCGCATCCGCATCTACGCCCACGCCAACGCGCCGGAAGTTGCGCTCAGCTGCAAGAAGCGCGGCATCACGGCCGTCAAATGCGGCGGCGTGTCGAATCCCGTGCAGAAGATCGCGGCTTTGCGCGAAGCGATCGGCGACGAGATGGATCTGATGATCGACATGCACGGGCCGCCCTGGATGACGCCGGCGGACGCCGCACGCCTCGCGCGCGCGTTGGAGCCTTATAACCTGATGTGGATCGAAGACCCGATCGCGCCGGAGAATCTCGACGGCTATAAGCGCATCCGCGACGCGGCCCATGTGCCGCTGGCGGCGGGCGAGCGCATGGCGACGATCTTCGGCCTGCGCGATCTGATCGAGCAGGATCTGATCGACGTCGCCCAGCCCGACACGGGCCGGGCGGGCGGCATCACCCAGATGAAGAAGATCGCCGCGATGGCGGAAGCCCATCACATCATGATGGCGCCGCATTCGGGCTCGCTGGGGCCCGTGGCGGAATACGCGGCGCTGCATCTGCTCGCGGCGATTCCCAACACGTTGATCCTGGAGCGGATCGAAGACGATTGGGACGGCCGCGCCAAGACCGTGATCCCGCATCCGCAGCAAAAGGACGGGTACCTGACCGTGCCCGACGCGCCGGGCCTGGGTGTGGATATCGACGAGGCGTTCGTCGCGAAATTCCCTGCGGCGAACAACGTCGCGGTGCCGATCGGCGAGGATTCCAACAGCTACGCCGAAGGCACCTATCGCGAGCATGTCTATGTGCAGACGCGCTTCAAGCGCGGCCAATACTTCAAGGCGGGCGAGTAACGCAGGATGGCACTGAAGATCGAACGTTTGCGCGCCTTCATGACGCGCGACAAGGACCGGCCCCGGGTGATCGTCGCAATCGACACCGAGGACGGCGTGACCGGCTGGGGCGAATGCTACAATCACGGCCCCGACAAGGCGCTGCTGCCGCTGCTCGACTATCTGTTCGGTTTCATCAAGGGGCAGGACGCAAGCCGCGTCGAATACCTGATCAACATCCTGATGCAGCAATCGCGGTTCCCCCCGGGTGCGCTGGGCCTCGCGGGTATTTCGGCGATCGATCATTGCTTGTGGGACATCTCGGCCAAGGCCGTGGGCGTGCCCGTCTACAAGATGATCGGCGGCAATGTGCGCGACCGCGTGAAGGTCTATGCCGGCGTCTATACCGCGCCGGACCCGGCCGCCGCGCGCGACGAGTTCGACAAGCTGAACGCCGATTGGGGCCTGACCGCGTTCAAGCTGTCGCCGTACCGGTTGGACATGCATCGCCATCGCTGGGGCGAGGTGGTGCGCGAAGCGGCCGAGTATTTCCGCAAGCTGCGCGAAACCGTGCTCAGCGATTACGAAATCGCCTTCGACGCGCATGCGAAGATTTTCGAGGTGAGTCAGGCCGCACAACTTGGCAACGCGCTGGCACCCTACGATCCGATGTTCTTCGAGGAGCCGCTGCGCCCGGAGAATTTCGACGCGTGGGGCGAGTTGAAGCGCCAGTTGAAATGCACGCTGGCGACGGGCGAATCCTACTACAGCCGCTTCGAGTATCTACGCCTGATGCAGGCGAAGGGTTGCGATATCGTGCAACCCGATATCTGCGTGGTCGGCGGCATCACGGAGATGAAGCGCATCGCCGCGATCGCCGAAGCGCATTTCGTGTCGATCGCGCCGCATAACCCGATGGGGCCGCTCGCCTCGGCGGTGAATCTGCATTTCTGCGCGGCGCAGACGAATTTCCGTTTCCTGGAATATCGTCTGCCGCAAGGGCCGGGCTACGTGTTCGGCACCGGCAAGATGGAAGCGCCGCCCGAAGAGCAGCGCTTGCAGGGCGCTTGGTACGTCAAGGATCCGTATCTGCCCAAGGACGGGCATTTGGAGCTGCGGCCCGACCGGCCCGGCTGGGGCGTGGAGATGGATATGCAAGTCCTCGGCAAGGAGGACTACGTCCATTGGCAGCGCAAAGTGCCGGTCAAGCGCGACGGCTCGACCGGCTACGTTTGAGGGACGATGCGCGGACCCCGATCAAAATTTGAGAGGTTCGCCGAACCGCGCGATCGGGGCGCCGGGCACGTCCACGCGGAAGGAAATCAGCGTGCCGCCTTCCTTCGGCCCCAGGCGGTCGCTGGTCAGCGACGTGACGTAGAGCGTTTTGAGATCGGGCCCGCCGAAGCACGGCATCGTCGGGGCGGCGACGGGAACGGGGATGCGCGAAACGATCGTGCCGTCCGGGGCGATGCGGTTCAGCACGCCCGCCGACACGCCCGCCGACCAGTAGAAGCCTTCCGCGTCGCACGCCGCACCGTCGGGGCGGCCGTCTTCTTCCGTCATCGTGCGGATTACGCGTTTGTTGGTCGCGGCCCCGGTCTTCGGATCGAAGTCGAAAGTTTGGATGAAGCGATGGCGGCTGTCGGAATGGAACATCCGGCGCCCGTCCGGCGACCACGCCAGACCGTTCGACACGATCAAGCCGTCGAGCAGGCGCACGCAGCTTTTGTCGGGGCCGACGCGATAGAGCCCGGCGCGCGGTTCCTTCTCCGGCCGGTCGTCCATGCTGCCGATCCAGAAATAACCGTCGGGGCCGATCTTGCCGTCGTTGAGGCGATTGCCCGCGATGCCCGGTTCCGGGTTCACCAGGAAGTCGAGCTTCTTGGTCGCGAAGTCGAAATAGTAGACGCCGTCGACCAGGGCGACGACCGCGCGCCCGTGGGGCGTGAGGCCGAACGAACCGATCTTGCTCGGCATATCCCAGCGTTGCAGCGCCTTGGTCTTGGGATCCAGGCGGAACAGCGCGGGGGCAAGAATGTCGATGAAATACAGGCTTTGGCTGCCCGCGTCCCACAGCGGGCCTTCGCCCACGCCCAGCGGGAAGTCGATAAGCCGTTCGATTTGCAGCGTTTCCTTCGTCACGTGAGACCTTTCTTGGCGGAGTTGCGGGACGGGAAACCCCTTGATATATCAGGCGGTGTCGAATGACCACGCCAAAGACCGGAGCCCAAGTGGATTTGCCCGCCCGCAGCCGATTGGCGCCGGTCGACCCTGCCTATTTGCGGGGTTTGCGCGAGCATGTCCACGACGTGTTGCGCCGGGCGATCATCGGCGGCGAGTTGCCGGCAGGGTCGTGGCTGATCGAGCGGCAATTGGCGGCGGAGCTGGGCGTGAGCACCACGCCGCTGAAGGAAGCGTTGCGCCGCCTCGAACTCGAAGGCCTGGTCGCGACCGAGCCGCGCCGCGGCGTGCGCGTGACTTTCGATTCGAACCAAGCCTACGAGATGGCTTTGGCCCGCGCGGCGCTCGAAGCGATGATCAGCCGCATGGCGGCCGAGCGCATCGACGATACGACGATCGCCGCGTTGCGTGCGATCGTCGCGCGGATGGAAGCGGCGACCAAGGTCGGCGACGTCGACGTGTTGATCGCAGCGAACGAAGAATTCCACGATCTGATCCACACCGCGTCGGGCTGCCGCTATATGCCGCGTTTGATCGAAACGCAGCGCGTGTTCGTGCATACGGCGCGCTACGTGATCCTGTCCGACGTCGAAGAGCGCGGCCGCGCCTTCGCCGAACATCGCGCGATTTTCGAAGCGCTCGCCGCCCATGATGGCGACGGCGCCGAACGCGCGATGCGCGACCATGTTCTGCGCTCCGCGCGCCAGCACGTCAAAACGGCGTTCGAACGCCGGGAGGAGATACCATCATGACCGCCAAACTGCGCCAAGCTCTCGCCGGTATCTCCGGTGTTCACGTCACACCCTATACCGCCGATGGCGGGATCGACGGCGCGTTGCTCGCCAAGGTGATCGACCGCATCGCGGCGGCCGGCGTACACAACATCGTTTCGGCTGGCAATACCGGCGAGTTCTATGCGCTCACACTCGACGAAGTGCGCGCGGTCCATGACGGCGCCATCGAAGCCAACAAGAACCGCTCGCTGCTGACCGCGGGCGTGGGCCGCTCGCTGAAGGATGCGATCGAACTGGGACGGCGCGCGAAAGCCAACGGCGCGCATGCGCTGATGGCGCATCAGCCACTCGATCCGTTCGCCGCCCCGCAAGCGCAGGCCGCCTATTTCAAAGCGATCGCCGACGGCGTCGATCTGCCGCTGGTCGCCTATGTGCGCTCCGACGCGATGGGCCGCGCCGATCTGCTCGGTATCGCCAACCATCCCAACGTCGTCGCGGTCAAATTCGCCACGCCGAACATGATGCTGCTGGCCGAAGTGGTGCGCGAAAGCGGCGCGAATACGGCGCTGTGGGTCTGCGGCCTTGCCGAAGGCTGGGCCGCACCTTTCTACGCAGCGGGTGCGCGCGGCTTCACGTCGGGCCTCGTCAATGTCGATCCCAAACGCTCGCTGGCGATCCACGCGGCGCTCGAGTCGGGCGACTTCGCCAAGGTGCGCGAACTCGTCACCACCATCGCCGCGTTCGAAACGATGCGCACCAAGTTCCAGAACGGCGCCAACGTTACCGTCGTGAAGGAAGCGATGATGCAGATCGGTTTCCCGGTCGGCCCCGTGCGCTTGCCGGGATTGGTGGCGCTCGACGCGGACGACCGCGCGAAGCTTTCCGGCATCCTTCAGTCTTGGGGCGTGTTACCGGCGCAACGGGCAGCGGAATAGCCCCTGGCATACGGACGTTCTCCGGCATCGAGCTTCGCCGGAGAACGTCATGAAGCCTTTCGTTACATTTCACGCCTTCGCAGTTGGCGCTGCTCTGGTTCTGTCCGCGGGCTGCGCGCACGCCCAGTATCTCGATCCGGTCGGGCAGCAAGCATTGGAGAGCGCGAGGTCAGGTACGATCGTCCGCTGGGACGATCCCGACGGCCGCAGCGGCACCTTCGTGCCGCAGCCGGCGTTTCAGAATTCGGCGGGCGAGATCTGCCGTGAGTTCCAGCAAAGCGTTGTGATCGGCGGCCGCAGGGAACAAGCCTGGGGCACGGCGTGCCGCAATCCCGATGGATCATGGCGATTGCAGCGCGCGGCGACGGCCGAAGCGCCATTGCCGCCGCCGCGCTACGTGCCCGTACCGACGCCGGTCTATGTGCCGGCACCGCCGCCGCCGGTGATCTACTCCTATCGTCCCGCATATTTTCCGCCGGGCTATTACTACACGCGTCCCTATTACCCCAGCATCGTCGTGCGTGTCGGACCGCCGCCGCGGCGTCACCATCACCATCACCATCGCCATTGGTAAGGCGTTAAGCGCGGCTCATATCGCTCTTGAGGAATTCCGAATTGCGGCGTTATCTGCCGCGGGCGACAAACGCCTGCGCGCGTGTGCGCGGCAACACGGAGGAGACGATATGACCGGCGGCAAGAATCCCCATCCCGAAACCTTGGCCCTGCATGCGGGCTGGCGCGCCGATCCCGCGACCGGCGCGGTGGCGGTGCCGATCTATCAGACGACCTCCTACCAATTCCGCGATACGCAGCATGCCGAGAACCTGTTCGCGTTGAAGGAACTCGGCAACATCTACACGCGCCTGGGCAATCCCACGACCGACGTGCTGGAAAAGCGCGTCGCCGCGCTGGAAGGCGGCGTGGCGGCGCTGGCGCTCGCGTCCGGCCAGGCTGCGTCGGCCTTCGCGATCCAGAATTTGGCGCGCGCGGGCGACAACGTCGTCAGTTCCACCGATCTTTACGGCGGCACGTGGAACCTGTTCGCGAATACGCTGAAGGACCAGGGCATCGAAGTCCGCTTCGTCGATCCCGCCGATCCGGAAGCCTTCCGCCGCGCGACGGATGCGCGCACGCGCGCCTACTACGCCGAAACGCTGCCGAACCCGAAATTGACCGTGTTCCCGATCGCGGAAGTCGCGGCGATCGGCCGCGAATTCGGCATTCCGCTGATCGTCGACAACACGACGGCCCCGCTGCTGGCGCGGCCCTTCGATCACGGCGCCGCGATCGTCGTCTATTCGTCGACCAAGTATCTCGGCGGCCACGGCACGTCGATCGGCGGCGTGATCGTCGACGGCGGCAATTTCGATTGGGCGAAATTCCCCGAGCGTCAGCCCGCGCTGAACACGCCCGATCCCAGCTATCACGGCGCGGTGTGGGTGGAGGCGGTGAAGCCGCTCGGGCCCGTCGCCTACATCATCAAAGCGCGCACGACATTGCTGCGCGATCTGGGTTCCGCGCTGTCGCCGTTCAACGCGTTCCAATTACTGCAAGGGATCGAGACGCTGCCCTTGCGCATCGAACGGCACGCGCAGAACGCGCAGCGCGTGGCCGAGTTCCTGGCCAAGCGGCCGGAAGTGACCAAGGTCATCCATCCGTCGACGCAGACGGGTGCGTCGCGCGCGCGGGCCGACAAGTATCTGAAGGGCGGCTATGGCGGCTTGGTCGGCTTCGAACTGAAGGGCGGGCGCGATGCCGGCCGCCGTTTCATCGACGCGCTGGAGTTGTTCTATCACGTCGCCAATATCGGCGACGCGCGCAGCCTCGCCATCCATCCGGCGACGACCACGCATTCGCAGTTGAGCGCCGACGAGCAGAAGGCGGCGGGGGTGACACCGGGTTATGTGCGCCTGTCGATCGGTCTCGAGCATATCGACGATATCCTCGCGGATCTCGACAAGGCGCTGAAAGCCGCCGGCTAAGTCTCGAATACGTAGGCGCCGGGTGCCGCCGCCAAACCCTTCGACGGGGCGGGCGGCGGTACTTTGGCGCCGCCGCGCGCCTCCAGCCATTCGTCGAGCGCGGTCCACCACGAGCCGTCGCGTTGCTCGGCGGCGGTAAGCCAGGTATCCGGATCGACGAAAGGTGCGCCGGCGTGAAGCGTGCCGATCCGATAATGACGGTTCGGGATGCCGGGCGGATTGACGATTCCGACATTATGCCCGCCGCTGGTGAGCGCGAAGGTCACCTCTGACGACGCGAACAGCCCGATCTTGTAGGCCGAGCGCCACGGCGCCACGTGGTCGCGTTCCGTGCCGACGGCGAAGATCGGGATCGCGATATCCGACAGCGCCACGGGCCGCCCATCGACCAAGAAGCGGCCGCCCGACAGATCGTTGCTCAAGAACAGCTTGCGCAAATACTCGGTATGCATGCGATAGGGCATGCGCGTCGCATCCGCGTTCCACGCCATCAGATCGGACGGTGTGGATTCCTCGCCCAGCAAATAGGCGCGCACCATCCGCGACCAGATCAGGTCGTTGGAGCGCAGCAGCTGGAAGGCGCCCGCCATCTGGCGCGTATCGAGATAGCCGTGGCGCCACATCATCGACTGGATGAAGTTCACTTCGCTGTCGTCGATGAATAGCGATAGCTCGCCCGGCTCTGAGAAGTCGACCTGGGCCGCGAGCAGGATCAGCGACCGCAGGCGCTTGTCGCCGTCGCGCGCCATCGCGGCCGCGGCGATCGTCAACAGCGTGCCGCCCAGGCAATAACCCAGCGCATCGATGGGCGCGTTCGGACAGATCTCCGAAATCGCGTCGAAAGCGGCCATCACGCCAAGCCGCCGGTAGTCTTCCATCGACAAGTCGCGGTCGCTTTCGTCCGGATTGTGCCAGGAGATGGCGAACACCGTGCGGCCTTGCGCGACCAGATGGCGGATCAGCGAATTCTCGGGCGAGAGATCGAGAATGTAGTATTTCATGATCCATGCCGGCACGATCAGCAGCGGCGCTTCGTTCACGTCCGGCGTGACGGGATCGTATCGGATTAACTCGATCAGTCGGTTTTTGAGCACGATCTTGCCCGGCGTGACGGCGACGTCGCGTCCGGGTAGGAAATCGTTGCGCTGTGTCGCTTTGCCGGCGAATGCATCCGCTATGTCGCGCTGCAGATTCGTGAATCCGTGCAGAAAATTGTAGCCGCCGGTGCGGATCGTCTCCGCCAGGACCTCGGGATTCGTCGCGACGAAGTTCGACGGCGAGATCACGTCCAGCATCTGGCGGGTGGTGAAGTTCACGACGTCCAGACTGTGACGACGCGCGCCTGGCACGTGATCCGTCGCGACATGCAACCATTGCTGCGCGAGCAGGAATGCCTGGTGGTAGATGTCGAACGGCCAGCGCCGCCAAGCTTCGTTGCTGAATCGCGGATCGTTGACCAGTGGTGCGATCACCGGCGGGACCGGCGACCACGGATTGTCGTAGGCCAGAAGCGATCCGAGGCTCGCGAGCTTGCGCTGCGTCTTCTGCAGGAGATGCAATTGCGAGCCTGGCGACGCCATCAGATGCAGCGCCCAATCGGCGAAGGACAACGCCATGCCGGCGGGCGACACGCCCAACGTCGCGGCCGCGATATTCGCCTGCACGAAACGATCGAGTTCGATCAGCGATTTTGGCTTGTCACCGGCGTCGTCGGCATCGGTCATTGCGCGCTCCGTAATTCCAGTGCGCAGTTTCGCCTCGCGTTACCGCAGCCGCATTGAGATGGGTCAATCCGGCCGGTTGCGCCCGAACCGCGCGCCGGGCAAACTCGGGGCCGAAAGCGGAGAAATCCGCGGCGATTTTGGGGAGTGAAGACGCATGGCCGACAGCCACGATACGAAAGACTACAAGCTGCGCTCCAACGCTTGGTTCCGCCAGGACCGCGACGGTTTCGGCCGCCGTTCCTGGATGAAAAATCAAGGCCGCGCCGAGCATTTGTTCGACGGCCGCCCGATCATCGGCATCTGCAATACGTGGTCGGAATTCACGCCCTGCAACGGCCATTTCCGTCAAATCGCCGAGTATGTGAAGCGCGGCGTTTACGAGATGGGCGGATTCCCGCTGGAATTCCCCGTCATGTCGCTGTCGGAAATTCTGCTGCGGCCGACCGCCATGCTCTATCGCAATCTCGCGTCGATGGACGTCGAGGAATCGATCCGCGGCCAGCCGATGGACGGCGTCATTTTGCTGACGGGCTGCGACAAGACCACCCCCGCGCTCGTGATGGGCGCCGCGTCCTGCGACATTCCCACGCTGGTCGTCTCCGGCGGGCCGATGCTCAATGGCCGCTATAAAGGCGAACTGGTCGGCTCGGGCACGCATACCTGGCTGTTCACCGAGCGCCTAAAGACCGGCGAGATGACGATGGCCGATCTGTCGCAAGCCGAAGCCGCGATGTCGCGGTCCTCCGGCCATTGCATGACGATGGGCACCGCGTCGACGATGGCGTCGATGGTGGAAGCGCTCGGCATCGCCTTGCCCAGCAATGCCGCCATTCCCGGCGTGGATGCGCGCCGCTATGCGCTCGCACACATGGCCGGCCGCCGGATCGTCGAGATGGTGAAGGAAGATCTTCGCCTGTCGAAGGTTCTGACCAAGAAGGCGTTCGAGAACGCGATCATGGTCAACGGCGCCATCGGCGGCTCGACCAACGCGGTCGTCCATCTTCTCGCCATGGCGGGCCGCATGGGCGTGGACCTGACGCTCGACGATTGGGATCGCCTGGGCCGCGACATGCCCTGCCTCGTCAATCTGATGCCGTCGGGTAAGTATCTGATGGAGGAGTTCTACTATGCCGGCGGCATTCCGGCGGTGATCTCCGAGATCAAGCACAAGCTCCATCTCGACGCGCTGACGGTCACGGGCAAGACGATCGGCGAGAACAATGCCGAGGCCAAGAACTGGGACACGGACGTGATCTTCCCGTTCGACAAGCCCTTCAAGCCGCAAGGCGGCATCGCCGTCGTGAAGGGCAATCTCGCCCCCAATGGCGCGGTGCTGAAGCCGTCGGCGGCGTCCCCGCATCTCCTCAAGCATCGCGGCCGCGCGGTCGTGTTCGAATCGATCGAGGATTACGACAAGCGCATCGACGATCCCAATCTAGACGTCGACGAGAACTGCATCATGGTGCTGAAGGGTTGCGGGCCGCGCGGCTATCCGGGCTTCCCGGAGGTCGGCAATTTTGCATTGCCCGCCAAGATCCTGAAGAAAGGCGTGCGCGACATGATCCGCATTTCCGATGCGCGCATGTCGGGCACGGCCTACGGCACGACGGTGCTGCACACCTCGCCCGAAGCCGCCGCCGGCGGACCGATCGCGCTGGTGCGTGACGGCGACATGATCGAACTCGATATCCCCGCACGCCGCCTGCATCTCGACGTGTCGGATGCGGAACTTGAAAAGCGCCGCAAGGAATGGAAGGCGCCCACGCCGCCCAGCGATCGCGGCTACTACAAACTCTATGTCGATCACGTGCTGCAGGCCGATCGCGGGGCCGATCTCGACTTCCTGGTCGGGAAATCGGGCGCCCGGATCGTGCGCGAAAGCCACTAACCTCGAACGCGAGGCCGGTGCGGGCGAAGGGCTACTCCTTCACCGCACCGGTCAGCGACGAGACGTAGTAGTCGACGAACAGCGAATAGAACAGCGCGACCGGGATCGAGCCCAGCAGGGACCCCGCCATCAGCGCGCCCCATTGATAGACGTCGCCGGTGACGAGTTCGGTCAGGATCGCGACCGGCACCGTCTTCTTCTCGCTCGATTGGATGAAGGCGAGCGCGTAGATGAACTCGTTCCACGACAGCGTGAAGCTGAAAATGCCAGCGCTGATCAGGCCGGGCACGGCCAGCGGCAGCGTGATCTCGCGCAGGATCTGCACGCGCGTGGCGCCGTCGATCAGCGCGCATTCCTCCAGCTCGTACGGGATCGACTTGAAATAGCCGATCAGTAGCCACGTGCAGAAAGGGATCAGGAAGGTCGGATAGACCAGGATCAGCGCCATCGGCGTGTCGAACAATCCCAGCCAATTCACCATCATGGCCAGCGGGATGAACAGGATCGACGGCGGCACGAGATAGGCCAAATAGATCGCCAATCCGACATACTGGCTGCACTTGAAGCGCACACGCTGGATCGAGTAGGCCGACAGCGTGCTTGCGAACAGCGACAGGAAGGTCGAGCAGACCGCGACGATCATCGTCGTCCACAGCCAAGTCGGATACGCCGTCTTGAACAGCAAATGGTAGATGTGGTCGAGCGTGGGCGACGTGATCCAGAACGGGTTGTTTTCCCGGTAATTATAGAGCTCCGCGTTCGGTTTGAATGCCGTGACCGTCATCCAATAGAACGGGAACAGCAGGATCAGCACGAAGCAGGCGAGCGGCAGATAAATCGTCACCATGCGTCGCGAGCGCGTATCCCACGCCATGCGCTCGGCCGCGGCGGCGGCCGAAACCTTGCGCGCGAGGGCTGGATCGACGCCCGCTTGATCGTCGGCGGCGTTGATGCGGGCGTCAGTCATCGCTTTCTCCCTGCTGCCATTTGCGCCGCGCGAGGGCGTAGTAGCTGAACAGCGTCGCGAATACGAGGAACGGGATCATCGACACCGCGATGGCGGCACCTTCGCCCAACTGCCCGCCGGGAATGCCGCGCTGGAAGGCGAGGGTGGCAAGAAGATGGGTCGAGTTGATCGGGCCGCCGCGCGTGATCGCGTAGACGAGCTGGAAATCGGTGAAGGTGAAGATGATGCTGAAGGTCATGACGATCGCCAGGATCGGCAGCAGCATCGGGAAAGTGATGTAGCGGAATCGCTGCCAGCCCGTCGTGCCGTCGAGCATCGCCGCCTCGTAGAGCGAGGGCGAGATGGTCTGCAGGCCGGCGAGCAGCGAGATCGCGACGAAGGGAATGCCGCGCCACACATTGGCCCAGATCAGCGACCAGCGCGCGGGCCAGGGCGTATTGATGAAATCCACGTTCGTGTCGCGCAAACCCATTTCGATCAGCAGATAGGAGATGATCGAGAATTGCGGATCGTAGATCCACCAGAAGGCGATGGCCGACAGCACCGTGGGCACGATCCAGGGCAGCAGGATGATGGCGCGCAGGATGCTTTTGAACGGCAGATGGTGGTTGAGCAGCAAGGCGAGCCACAGGCCAAGCCCGAACTTCAGCACCGTCGCGATGCCGGTGTAGAACACGCTGTAGAACACCGCGTTCCACCACAGCCGATCTTCGATCAGGAACTCGAAATTCTCCAGCCCCACCCAACGGCCGCTGCGCCCGATCGTGGTGTCGGTGAAGGCGAGCCAGATGCCCAAACCAAGCGGATAGGTGAGGAACACCAGCAACAGCCCGACCGCGGGCAAGAGGCAGATGAAAACGAGGAAGGGTTTCCAATCGAACAGCTTGGCGATGGCGCCAAGCTCGCGTTTGGGTCGGACCCATCTCGTAGGCGGGGTGGCGGCCATATCCATGGCGCGTCTCCGGTCGGGTGCTTATGAAAAGGGAAGGCGGCGCCGGGTATGGGGACCCGGCACCGCCCGGCAGTTTCGTCAGCTACGGAAGATACGGCGCGCGCGGCGCTCGGCTTCCTGTGCGGCTTGTTGCGGAGTCGATTGGCCGGACGCGACCGCGGCGCACATCTGCACCGTGACGTATTCGGCGTTGGCTTGACCCGAGGCTTCGGTGATCGGGCCCTTGTAGCCGTTCCAGAACGGCGAGCGCATCGTGTCCTTGAAGATCGACACGCGCGGATCGCCCTGCCACACGGCGGCCGCATCGTAGGCCGCGAGCGGATGCGCCCAATAGCCGAGATTGGCGTTGAGCCACGGCTCGTGCTGCTCGTGTTCCAGCATGAACTGCAGGAACGCCTTCGACGCGTTCGGGAACTTCGAGTGTTGGAACACCATCGCGTTGAGGGTGAGGCCCGTCATCGCGGGCAGCGACAGCTTGCCCTTGGGCATCAGCTGGTGCTGCGTGTCCTCGGCGATCGCGGCGGTGGCCGGATCGTTCTTCAGCGCGAAGTAGAGCGACACGCCGTTCTGCGTGAGCCACAATTCCTGCGAAGCGTAGGCGCGGTTGTTGGAAATGTCGTTCCACGCCGTCGTGCCGGGAATGAACGCCGCGTGCAGTTCCTTGAGGTAGTTCAGCGCGTCGATCGTTTCCTTGCTGTTGATCGCGACCTTGCCGGCTTCGTCGACCAGATAGCCGCCGAACGACCAGATCAGCCAGTTGCAGAACGAGTTGCCGTCGCCGACCGCGTTGCCCAATGCGAAGCCGGAGGGCTTGCCCGCCGCTTTCAGTTTTTTGCAAAGGTCGAGGAAGCCGGCGTGATCGTCCGGCACCGACTGGAAGCCGGCCGCGTTGACCGCCGATTTGCGGTAGACGAGCGGGCCGCCCGAGGCGCCGAAGGGCAGGCCGATCCAGTTGTTGGTGCCGGCGCGCTTGCCGTATTTCTCGGCCATGACGAGCCAGCCGCCGTAGCGCTTGCCGATGTAGTCGGCAACGTCGGTCAGGTCGATCAGCTTCGACGTGAAGATGTGCGGGGCGTCGGAGAAGCCCATGATCAGGTCGGGACCGGCCCCGGTATTCGCGGTGACGGCGGTCTGTTGGTTGATATCCTCCCAGCCGACGAAATCGACGCGCACTTGCACGCCCGTCTTGGCGGTGAACTTGGCGGCGTTGGCGCGGAATACGTCTTCGTCGGGTTGAACGAAGCGCACGGGGCGCAACATGCGCAAGGTAGCGCCGCTTTCGATGGGAAGATTGGGCGGCGTCACGTTGGCCGCCTGGACGCGGCCCGCTTGCGCGAAGGCTTTGCGCGCGCCGGCCGACATGGCCGCAAGTCCCGCGCCGGCCGCGAGAACGCCGCGGCGAGTGATGCTGCGACGAGTGATGATGTTCGTCATTTCGCGTCTCCCCTTTTTTTGCCTGGTTATGTTGCGTGGATATGCGTTCGCGTAAGGCTCCCTAGATACGTTTTCCCGTTTCGCCATCGAACAAATGGACGAGCGCCACGTCGGGCGAGATCCCCAACGGCTCGCCCCGTTTGGCGGAAATACGCTCGCGGAAAGCTCCGATGACGGTCGTCTCGCCGACCTTCAGCATGACTTGCGTTTCCGACCCGGTCGGCTCGATCACGTGCACCCGGGCCTGGACGCCGTTCGGATCAAGCAGAAGATGCTCCGGCCGGATGCCGTAAACGACCGCGGCGCCCTCGGCGGCCTTGTGGCCCGGCGGCAGCGGCCAGCGCGCGCCGCCCGCATCGAGGAAGGCGCCGGCGGAAATCTTGCCGGCCAGCATGTTCATCGCGGGCGAACCGATGAAGCCCGCGACGAACAGATTGGCGGGACGGTCGTAAAGCTCCAGCGGCGCGCCGATCTGTTCGATGCGCCCTTGATGCATGACCACGATCTTGTCGGCCATCGTCATCGCTTCGATCTGATCGTGCGTGACGTAGACGGTGGTGACGTTCAGGCGCTGGTGGAGATCCTTGATTTCCGCGCGCATCGCCACGCGCAGTTTGGCGTCGAGATTGGACAGCGGCTCGTCGAACAGGAAGACCTGCGGATGGCGCACGATCGCGCGCCCCATCGCCACGCGCTGGCGCTGGCCGCCGGAAAGCTGACGCGGAAACCGCTCCAGCAATTGATCGAGGCCGAGGATTTTCGAGGCACCCTTGACTTCGCTGTCCAGCACGTCGGGCG
>VFQN01001739.1_pt1 | contig 35393 bp, 36 predicted proteins | sample 3512371 | NCBI WGS metagenome assembly VFQN01 (sample SAMN10412370, study PRJNA504923) | tailings metagenome | isolation source: Replicate 2 from Balatoc abandoned mine | place: Philippines: Itogon, Benguet | collected 2017-08-28 | reverse complement strand
GCCTGGTTCATGGACCCGATGGCGGCGATCCCGACCTATTTCATGCCGCAGGGCATTTCGGCGGACCTGATCGCGACCAAGTATGGCTTCTCGCGCGATGACGTCGACGCCTACGCGGTGGAAAGCCAGAAGCGCGCCGCGGAAGCCTGGGCCGATGGCCGCTTCAAGAATTCGATCCTGCCGATCCGGGATGTGAACGGCATCGTGCTGCTCGATCGCGACGAGCATATGCGGCCCAATACGACCATGCAGTCGCTCGCATCGTTGAAACCTTCTTTCGTCGAGATCGGCCAGCTCGGCGGCTTCGATGCGGTTGCAACGCAGCGCTACCCCGAGGTCGAAGAGGTCAACCACGTGCACCATGCGGGCAATTCGTCGGGCATCGTGGATGGCGCCGCGGCGGTTCTGATCGGCAATGCCGACGCGGGGAAGGCTGCGGGGCTGAAGCCCCGGGCGCGGATCAAGGCGTTCGCCAACATTGGTTCGGAGCCGGGCATCATGCTGACCGGACCGATCCCGGTGACGCAGAAGGTTCTGAAAAAGGCCGGCATGTCGACGGCCGACATCGACCTCTGGGAGCTGAACGAGGCGTTCGCTTCCGTGGTGTTGCGCTACATGCAGGCGCTGGATGTGCCGCATGACAAGATGAATGTGAATGGCGGCGCCATCGCGATGGGGCATCCGTTGGGAGCTACGGGCGCGATGATCCTCGGGACCGTTCTCGACGAACTGGAGCGCCGCAATCTCTCCACCGCGCTCGTCACGCTATGCATTGGCGCCGGCATGGGTACGGCGACCATTATCGAGCGGGTTTGAACATCGCCATGCCGAAAATCGATCTGTCGAAATGCGCGGTGCGCACCACCACGATCTATCCAGCTGAATATGCCAGCTTCACCGACGGCCGCATCAAGACCGTTCTCGGCAACGAAGCCGGGCTGACCCAGTTCGGCGTGAACCTGACGCGGCTGAAGCCCGGGGCGGCATCGGCACTGCGCCACTGGCACCAGACCGAAGACGAGTTCGTCTATATCGTCGAAGGCGAAGCGACGCTGTGCGAAGACGGTGGCGAGACGATCCTGCACGCGGGCGACTGCGCCGGCTTCAAGGCAGGTGTGCCGAACGGTCATTGTCTGATCAACAAATCCCAGGCGGACGTGGTCTATCTCGAGATCGGCACCCGCGCCCCGACCGACGTCTTCCATTATTCCGATATCGACATGATGGGCGACAAGGGCGAGGCCGGCGTTCGCTTCATGCGTAAGAACGGCGAGGTGATCAAATGACCAACTTCACGCTCGACACCGACGCCGATGGCATTGCGGTCATTACCTGGGATGCGCCGGGGCGCTCGATGAATGTCATCGACGTCGCGACGATCCAGGAATTGTCCGATCTGGTTGAGGCGACAACCTCCAATGACAAGGTGAAGGGCGTCGTCATCACTTCCGGCAAGGATACGTTCTGCGCCGGCGCAGATCTGACGCTGCTGAACACCATGCGTGCGACGTTCGCGAAAATCGCGCAGACGCAAGGCGAGGAAGCGGCGGCGAAGACGCTTTTCGATGAAAGCCGGAAACTGTCGCAGCTCTACCGGCGGATCGAGACATGCGGAAAGCCTTGGGTCGCGGCGATCAACGGCACCGCGCTCGGCGGCGGCTTCGAATTGTGCCTCGCGTGCCATCACCGCGTGGCGGCCGACAGTGACAAGACCCGCGTCGGCCTGCCGGAGATCAAGGTCGGTCTGTTTCCCGGCGCAGGCGGCACGACACGCATCTCACGCATGATGCTGCCCGCCGATGCGCTGCAGTTTCTCGCGAAGGGCGATCAGCTCAAGGTTGCGCGCGCCAAGGGGATGAAGCTGATCGACAACGTCGTCCCCGCGGCGGATCTTATCAAGACCGCGAAAGACTGGATCAAGGCGGGTGGCAAGGCGCAAGCGCCGTGGGATGTGAAGGGTTTCAAGAATCCCGGTGGCTCCGTCTGGTCCAAGGCGGGAATGATGACATTCTCGCCGGCGAATGCGCTCTATCGCAAGCAGACCTACGACAATTATCCGGCGGCTCGCGCGATCATGCAGGTGGTGTTCGACGGCCTGCAATTGCCGTTCGATCTCGCGCTGACCGTGGAGTCTCGCTACTTCGCGCATATCCTTCGCTCAAAAGAAGCGGCCGCGATGATCCGCACGCTGTTCGTTTCGATGGGTGAACTGAACAAGGGCGCGCGCCGTCCGGCGGATGTGCCGCCGTCGAAGCTGAAAAAGGTCGGCATTATCGGTGCTGGCTTCATGGGCGCCGGCATTGCCTATGTCAGCGCGCAGGCCGGGCTAGACGTGGTGCTGATCGACCGCGATCAGGAGGCCGCCGACAAGGGCAAGGCGTTGTCGCACAAGCTCATCACCGAGCAGATCAATAAGGGGCGCGCCAATACCGCTGCGCGGGATGCGCTACTCGCACGCATTACCGCAACGCCGGACTATAACGCGCTGAAAGGCTGCGATCTCGTGATCGAGGCCGTGTTCGAGGATCGCAAGGTTAAGGCGGACGCGACCGCGAAAGCGCAGGCCGTCGTTCCGGACGCGGTTTTCGGGTCGAATACATCGACGCTGCCGATCACCTCTCTTGCCGAAACTGCGAAGGAGCCGGCGAAGTTCATTGGCATTCACTTTTTCTCGCCAGTCGAGCGCATGATGCTGGTAGAGATCATCATGGGCAAGAAGACGGGCGACGCAGCGCTTGCGATGGCGCTCGACTTCGTGCGCGCCATCCGTAAGACGCCGATCGTGGTCAATGACTCGCGCGGCTTCTACACCTCGCGCGTGGTCGGAACTTATATCCGCGAAGGCCACCTGATGCTGATGGAAGGCGTGCCCGCGGCGATGATCGAAAATCTCGGGCGTATCGCCGGAATGCCGGTCGGTCCATTGTCGCTGAACGACGAGGTCGCGGTCGATCTGGCCTGGAAAATCCTGAAGGCAACCGAGTCCGATCTCGGCAAGGATGCGGTCGATACACGCCAGAAAGAGCTGCTCGAGGCGATGGTCGAGAAGCACGGCCGGCTTGGCCGCAAGAACGGCAAGGGCTTCTACGATTATCCCGAGAAGGGGCAGAAGACGCTGTGGCCGGGGCTTGCCGACCTGCAGGCGACGACGCTTGATCCCGATACGATCGATGTCGATGAGCTGAAGAAGCGGATGCTGGTGATCCAGGCATTGGAAACCGCGCGCTGCTTCGAGGAAGGTGTGCTGACCGATGTGCGCGAAGCGGATGTCGGATCGATCCTGGGCTTCGGGTTCGCGCCGTTCACAGGGGGTACGCTGTCCTATATCGACTTCATGGGCGTGAAGACATTCGTGTCGCTGTGCGAGCAACTCGAGAAAAAGTTTGGCACACGCTTCACGCCGAATACCCTGCTGCGCGATCTCGCTGCGAAGGGCGAGACGTTCTACGGACGGTTCGGCCCCGGCGCGCAAAAGGCGGCGGCGTAACCGCCTTTACAGAACACGCGCGATCCGCTCGCACGCCTCGCGGATTTGCGCCGGATCGCGCGCAAAGCACAGCCGGAGGAATTGCTCACCACCGGCGCCGAAAGCGGTACCGGGCGCGAGTCCAACCTGTGCCTCGTCGACCAGGCCGCGTGCGAGCGCATTGGTGTCCGGCTCGCCATCGACCGAGAAAAAGAGATAGAAAGCGCCCTGCGGCGGCGTGAAGCGGCAGCGGCCGGTCATTCCCAGAATCTCGCAGGCGATGTCGCGGCTCGCTTTCGCGCGCGCGACCTGCTGCCTGACGAATGCATCGCCTCGATCAAGAGCGACGACACCCGCGCGCTGCATGAACTGCGCGACACCCGATGTGGAGTACTGGATCAGGTTCTCGACCACCTGCCCGAGCGAAGGGTGCGCCATGATCCAACCCATGCGCCACCCGGTCATGCACCAGTTCTTGGAGAAGGTGTTGACGAACAGGATGCGATCGCCGGCATTCATGATGTCAAGAAATGATGGTGCGCGTTCGCCGTCGCCGTACCAGAAGCGCGCATAGGTCTCGTCGGCAATGATCCATAGACCGTGCTGCCGCGCGAGCGTCAGAACGGCATGCAGGTCATCATGGGTCGCGGTCCAGCCGGTGGGATTGGACGGTGTGACCATCACGATGACACGCGTACGATCGGTGATGGCGGCTGCAATCCGTTCGGGGTCGAGACTCCAGCCGGCATTGCCGAACTGCATCGGTACTTCAACCGGATGAGCGCCGATCAGTCCGGTAGCGCCTGCAGCGTTTGGCCAGGCTGGCGTCGGAATGATCGCGTCGCTGCCGGCGGTGGCTGTCATCGCCAGTGTGATCTGGATCGCCTGCATTCCGGACCCGGTGACGAAGAACTCGTCGGCTGAGAACGGACGTCCGTAAAGCCGGGTGTGATAGCGCGCCAGCGCTTCGCGAAGGTCGGGAAGGCCGCGCTGCCACGTATAAAAGGTTTCGCCGGCAGCCATTGCGCGATGCGCCGCTTCGACGATGAAAGCCGGCGTCGGCTGGTCGCCTTCGCCTGCCCACAGGCCCATAACTCCGCCCCGGGCCCGGCCGTACTTCATGATCTCGACAATGCCGCTGACCGGCGCCTCGCGGGCCGGTGCGCGCAGCGCACCGGCGAGAAGGCCCGGTGGCGCCGGGGCTTCGCTCATGGATAACGCTCGCAGCCGGGATCAGACCTTTTTTGCGAGAAGGTCGCGGATTTCTTCAAGCAATTTCTCCTCGCGCGGCGGTTCGACCGTTTTCGCCGCCTCGGGTTCCTGCGCCGACACACGGCGCAAATAGTTGATACCCTTTACGACAAAAAACAGCGCGCCCGCGACGATCGCGAAGTTGATGGCGACGGTGAGGAAATTGCCCCACGCAATGACGGGACCCTGCTTCTTGGCGTCGGCGAGGTTGGTAGCGGTCACATCCTTGGAGAGCGCAATGAAGTAATTGGAGAAATCTAGTCCGCCGATCGCGCCGAAAATCGGCATGACCATGTCGCCGACGACTGACTCCACGATCCGGCCAAAGGCCGCGCCGATAATCACGCCCACCGCGAGGTCCACGACATTGCCCTTGACGGCGAACTCGCGGAATTCGTTCAGCATCTTCTTCATGCGTCGCTCCTCTGCCTTTCCGACGTTAACGATAGGGCGGATGGGCCGATTCTGGCAAAGCCGGGACGGGCGTTGGCGGTAGCCACGAACCTGAATTTGTGATGTTTTACCGCAAGATGGGTAGCCCGTGAGAGGGCGCAGGCCATGATGCTGCAAGGCTGGGTCGTTATCGCGATCGCGCTGGGCTATATCGGCCTGCTTTTCGTGGTTGCGAGCTATGGCGACCGCCTGCGTGCCTATGCGCGGGGTGATCGTTCGCGCCTCCTGATCTATCCGCTCTGCCTTGCGATATATTGCACATCCTGGACCTTTTTCGGATCGGTCGGTCTCGCCTCGAAATCGGGTTTCGACTTTCTCACGATCTATGTCGGCCCGATTTTGATGATCGGGCTTTGCACGCCCCTGGTGCTGCGGATCGTGAGGCTCGCCAAAAGCCAGAATATCACGTCGATCGCCGACTTCATCGCCGCCCGTTACGGAAAGCGGCAGTCGGTAGCGGCGCTTGTAGCCCTCATCGCCATCGTTGGAACCATTCCCTATATTGCGCTCCAGCTGAAGGCCGTGTCCGCAATGTTCGGTACGGTATTCGCGCACGTCGCCCCACAATTCACACCCAACGTGCTGGGCGATACCGCGTTGCTGGTGGCGCTGGCGATGGCGGCGTTCGCAATCCTGTTCGGAACCCGGCATATCGACGCGACCGAGCATCAGGACGGTCTGATGCTGGCGATCGCGACGGAATCGATCGTCAAGCTTGCGGCGTTTCTGGCCGTCGGACTGTTCGTCACGTACTGGATGTTCGACGGACCGGTGGACCTGTTTTCGCGGGCGATCAGCCGGCCCGATACTGCCGCGGTTCTGACTACGCCGCCGAATTTCTCCACCGTGATCGCGATGACGATGCTGTCCACCGTCGCGATTATTCTGCTGCCGCGCCAGTTCCATGTCACGGTGGTGGAGAACCATTCCGAATCCGAGATCAAGCGCGCGCGTTGGCTGTTCCCGCTTTATCTCGTGCTGATCAATCTGTTCGTGGTGCCTATCGCGCTTGCGGGCCTGCTCTATTTCCCGGAGGGGAAAGTCGACAGCGACATGTTCGTGCTGGCGCTGCCGCTGTCGGCCAACGCTTCGCTTTTCACGATTGCAGCATTCATTGGCGGGTTGTCGGCGGCGACGGCGATGGTCATTGTCGAATCGGTCGCGCTGGCGATTATGGTTTCGAACGATCTCGTCGTACCGTTCTTCCTCAAGCGTCGTTCCGAACTCGTCACCGGTCATGGCGACGTCGGTGAGTTGTTGCTGCGCATTCGCAGGATCGCGATCTTCCTGATCTTGGTTCTGGCCTATCTCTATTACCGGTCGGTCGGCGATGCGCAGCTTGCGGCGATCGGGCTCCTGTCATTCGCAGCGGTCGCGCAGCTCGCTCCTGCATTTTTCGGCGGATTGTTCTGGCGGCAGGGCACCGCCCGCGGCGCGATTGCCGGCCTGACCGTCGGTGTCCTCGTCTGGTTCTATACGTTGCTGTTGCCGAGTGCGGTCGGGACTGGTCTCGTCAGCGCCTCGGTCATCACCGATGGGCCCTTCGGGATCTGGTTCTTGCGACCGACGGCGCTGTTCGGGCTGGATCTGCCGCAGCTTGCGCACGGCGTGTTCTGGAGCCTCGCTCTGAACATCATGGCTTACATCGGCTTCTCGTTGAGCCGGGCTCCGGAAGCAATCGAGCGCGTTCAGGCCGACCTGTTTGTTCCGGATTCAGCGCCCGCGCCAAGTTTCCGGTTGTGGCGTTCGGCGGTCACCGTCGACGAACTGATTACAGCGGTCGCGCGCTATATCGGCCAGGAGCGGACGCGGTCGTCCTTCGAGAGCTTTGCGGCGGCGAAGCGCATTGATCTGACGCCCGGCAGCTCAGCCGATTTCCAGCTCCTGCAACATGCCGAACATCTGCTTGCGTCCGCTATCGGTGCGGCCTCATCGCGGCTTGTTCTCTCGCTGCTCCTGCGCAAGCGTACGGTCTCGACGCGCGCTGCGCTCAAGCTGCTCGACGATGCCAACGCCGCGATCCACTATAATCGCGAAATCCTGCAAACCGCGCTGGAACACGTCAGCGAAGGGATCGCCGTTTTCGACAAGGAACTGCAACTCGTCTGCTGGAACAGGACTTTCGGGGAGATTCTCGATCTGCCGCGCGACATGATCGGCATAGGGACACGCATCGACGAAATCCTGCGGCTTCATGCCGAACGTGGCGTGTTCGGAACCGGTGACATCGATGCGCTCGTGGAAGAGCGATTGCGGCGTTACGCCGAAGGGTCGGAGCCTTTCTTCGAGCGCTTCGCCGAGCGCGGACTGGTCCTCGAAGTGCGCGCAAACCAGATGCCGGGCGGCGGCATCGTTACGACCTTCACCGACGTGACGCCAAGCTTCGAGGCTGCGGAGGCACTGGAGGAGCGGGTGCGTGAGCGCACGACAGAGCTCACGCGTCTGAATGCTGAGCTGGCGCGTGCCAAGGCCGATGCAGAGGAAGCAAATATATCGAAGACACGTTTTCTGGCTGCGGCGAGCCACGACATCCTGCAGCCGCTCAATGCAGCGCGTCTATACGTCACGTCCCTCGTCGAACGCCAGGGCCAGGGGGAGGACGGGCGGCTGATCGGCAATATCGATGCATCGCTTGATGCTGTGGAGGAAATTTTTGGTGCGCTGCTCGACATATCGCGCCTCGATACCGGAGCGATGAAGCCGGAAGTCGCCTCATTCCGGATCGACGAGTTGATGCGTCAGCTCGAAGTCGAGTTCGCGCCGCTCGCACGCGAGAAGGGGCTGGACCTCGCCTTCGTTCGTTCAAGCGCTACGGTGCGTTCGGACCGCCGCCTGTTGCGCCGGCTCTTGCAAAACCTGATCTCGAACGCCATCAAATATACGCTGAAAGGCCGCGTGCTGGTCGGATGCCGCCGGCGCAACGGCATTCTGCAGATCGAAGTGTGCGATTCCGGTCTCGGCATCCCGCAGACGCAGACACAAGCGATCTTCCGCGAATTCCATCGTCTGCAGGATGGCGCAAAGGTTGCGCGCGGGCTTGGCCTCGGGCTGTCGATCGTCGAGCGCATCAGCCGTGTACTCGGACATAATGTCCGTCTGCAGTCCGAGCCCGGACGAGGATCGGTGTTCTCGGTCGATGTGCCGATTACCGCGGCGGTAAGCGCGAGTGTTCCACAACGCGGACCCGCCCGGACCGATCCAGCGCAATTATCAGGCATGGCGGTGCTGTGTATCGACAACGAGCCGCAAATTCTGGATGGCATGGAAGCGCTGCTCGGCGGGTGGGGTTGCAAGGTGCTGAAGGCACCCGATCTCTCCTCCGCCGTCGCGGCGATCGAAGCCACACGGCCGCTCTTGAGCGGCTTGCTGGTCGACTATCACCTCGACAATGGCAATGGCATCGACGCGATCGTCGAATTGCGCGGGCGTTTTGGCAGCGACCTGCCTGCGATTCTGATCACGGCTGACAGGACTCCGCGGGTCCGCGACGAGGCGCGTGCGCGCGATGTGCCTATTCTCAACAAACCGGTGAAACCCGCCGCTTTGCGCGCACTGCTCGCGCAATGGCGAATTCAGCACGCGACTGCCGCAGAATAGCTGCGGCCGCTCCCGGCATCATCAATGCTCGGTCATCGCCTGCGGCCACTGCCCGACTTCGATCTTGGATGCCGCAATCACAGCCTGGGTACGGCTCTCGACTCCGAGCTTCTGGAGGATCGCGGAGACATGCGCTTTCACCGTGGCCTCGGAGACCGACAGTTCGTAGGCGATCTGTTTGTTGAGCAGCCCTTCCGAGAGCATCATCAGGACCCGCACCTGCTGCGGCGTCAGTGTCGCGAGGCGCGACAGCAAAGCGGTCGTTTCCGCGTCCACGCCGGCCTCCAGATTGACATCCGGCGGCGTCCAGATCCCTCCTTTGAGAACCGTTGTGATCGCGGCGCGCATGCCGTCGGTATCCAGCGTCTTTGGGATAAAACCCGAGGCGCCGAAATCCATGCAGCGCCGGATCACAGAGGGATCGTCATTTCCTGAGACCACGATCACGGGAACGCCGGGATATTGGGCGCGCAGATACATCAGCCCGGAAAAGCCGCGGACCCCCGGCATCGACAGGTCCAGCAGGATCAGATCCACATCCGCGCCATCGTCGAGGAGCTTGGACACCTCGTCGAAAGAGCCTGCCTCGGAAAATTCGACACGCGCGAACATGCCGCTCACGGCCTCGCGCAATGCCCCGCGAAACAGCGGATGATCGTCGGCGATAACCAGCCGGTAGAGCGTGTTATCGGTCACTCTGAGGCCAACCCCTTTAGCGCGTGCGGCGCAACCATGTGGCGACTTTACAACATTTTGAGGCGAGTCGAGAGCTTTGCCGCGCGATTGATCAACGCGAACTACCGATGAACTGCAGGATGATATTCCGCCGGTGCGGTCTCGTCCGGTGTTCGATCAGGTAGACGCCCTGCCAGGTTCCAAGCTGAAGCCGTCCGCCTAGCACCGGGATGTGCAACGACACCCCCGTCAGCATCGTCCGTACATGAGCCGGCATGTCATCCGGCCCCTCGGCGTCGTGAATCCATCCGAAATCGCGCGGTGCGAGATGACGCAAGGCTGAAACAAGGTCTTTCAGGACGTCCGGATCGGCGTTTTCCTGGATTGTGAGCGACGCCGAGGTGTGGCGCAGGAACAGGAAGGTGGCTCCGTCCTGCGCATCTGACCGTGCGAGGAACTCCCTGACCGGCTTTGTGATGTCCAGGAAGCCTTCGCCCGCCGTATCGACGGAGAGTTCGGCGGTGGTGAGGGTCGAAGGCGCTGCGGAGCTGATGGCGGAGAGGTGCACCAAACGCGTCCTGTCGTGGGGTTGGGCTGGCCGCCCTCAGATCGGGGTCATCTCGCGCTGCCAGCGCTGGACCATCTCCACCAGTCGCTTCCACATCCGCTCCATCACCGCGAGCGCCCGGTCGATTTCCACCTCACTCGGTGTCTTCAAGGCCGGCTTTTCGGGTGGTGAGGGCGTAGCGGCGGGGGGCGGTGCTGGCGCAGGGACAGGTGCGGGCGCAGGCGCTGGCACTTGCGCGGTCGGGCCGCCTGGCGGGGTAACGCCAATGCCGCGTGAAAGCAGGTCTTTCTTGAGAGCCGCGTTGTCGCGCTGAAGCCGCGTAATCTCTTCCTCGAGTGCAGCGCGCTCGTCGGGGACCGGATGGCACGACCAGCCCAGGGGCCGGCGCGAGCAGACTGAAACCCTGCCGGTGCGTTGATCGAGCCGCAGAAAGCCGTTGTCGATCGGCGTGAGTGAAAAGCGTCCATTGTCCGTTTCGGGCGTCTCGCTCTGGGCCGCTGCGGGAATCGCGGTCAGCAGCAGGACCAACGGCATGGCGAGGAGGCGAAACATGGCGTTGAGTCTCCCAAGTTTGGTCGGTTCTGTTCTAACACTTTGCGCAGTTGCGCCGAAAGTCGTGGGCCGGGTCCGTGAGGCGTGGTGTCGCCCCGGTCTAAGTCTATGGAATAATTTGACTTTCGATCCATTGCGCGGCGCACAGCGATTCTTGACTCGACATATCCCCCTCAGTATGGTCCGCGCGGTTTTGAGGGGTGCACGGGCGTCCGATTGTTGTCCCGACGCGAGTGTCGAAAGCATGGCTAACGGCGCGCGCGACAGGGATAAAAGTTTGGCGGACCAGGCCTCCGAAGAAGCCGCTCTCTCCGCGAGGCTCAAAGGTCTTGGCGTGAAGCTCGGCCAAGCCGGGCAACCTAAGCCGACCGAAAACGACTCCGGGAAATATGTGTCCGATCCGCAGGCGATGGCGAAAGGGTTTCGTCTGTCTGCAGAACTGGTCGCGGGCGTGGTTGTTGGAGCACTTATCGGCTGGTTTTTCGATCGGCTGACCGGGCTTTCGCCTTGGGGATTGATTGTGTTCCTGCTGCTGGGGTTCGTGGCGGGCGTGTTGAATGTGATGCGGGCGGCCGGGGTGGTCGCTCCGAGCAAGCTTCCTGGCGGCAACGCCGACAAACAATGATGACGCGCTCCCGCGCGGCAACCGAAAGATAGATACCGAAGGCCATGGCCGATCCGATTGCACAATTCGAGATCAAGAAGATCGCGACCTTGGGAACGATTGGTGGTCACGAGATCGCGTTCACCAATTCCGCGCTGTTCATGCTCATCGGCGTCGCAGCAGTTTCGCTGCTGATGATCGCCGGCACCAGTCGCCGTGCGGTGATTCCAGGCCGGGTTCAGTCGGTCGCGGAACTGACCTACGAGTTTGTGGCGGACATGCTGCGAAGCTCGGCGGGCAAGGAGGGAATGAAGTTCTTCCCGCTGGTGTTCACGCTGTTCACGTTCGTCCTTTTCGCCAACATGGTGGGGATGCTTCCCGGCAGCTTCACGACGACAAGCCACATCATCATTACGGCAGCGCTGGCGCTGATCGTTTTTCTGACCGTGCTGATTTACGGCTTCTACAAGAACGGCGCGAAGTTCCTGAAGCTGTTCGTGCCCAGCGGCATTCCGATTTACATCATGCCGCTCATCGTCCTGATCGAGGTCATCTCGTTCCTGTCGCGTCCGCTGTCGCACAGCGTGCGTCTGTTCGCGAATGTGTTCGCGGGCCACATCACGCTCAAGGTCTTCGCGAGCTTCGTGCCGATGCTCGCCGGCCTCGGCATCCTCGGCTGGTTCGGCGCAGTCCTGCCACTGGGAATGACTGTTGCGCTGACCGCACTGGAATTCCTTGTCGCGTTCCTGCAGGCCTATGTGTTCACCATCCTGACCTGCATCTACCTCAACGACGCTCTTCACCCGGGTCACTAGACCTGTCAGGCGAAACTCAGACCAACCACTGAATCATCCAAAGAGGAAAGTTATGGATCCCGTAGCAGCAAAGTACATCGGCGCCGGCATTGCCTGTCTCGGCATGGGCCTGGCTGGCGTTGGCGTCGGCAACATCTTCGCGAACTTCCTGGGTTCGGCGCTCCGTAATCCGTCGGCCGCCCAGGGCCAGTTCGGCAACCTGATTTTCGGCTTCGCCGTGACCGAAGCGCTCGGCATCTTCTCGCTGCTGATCGCGCTTCTGCTGCTGTTCGCCGTCTGATCAGTGGGCCGCCCTGCGCGCTCGCCGCGCAGGCTTTGCGGATATCGAGATGATCACACTCGCGACAACACAAGCTCCGGGCGGCGCAAAGCCTCCATTTCCGCCGTTCAACTCGGAGACTTTCGCGTCCCAGATTCTCTGGTTCGCGATCACCTTCGTGCTGCTCTATCTTCTGATGTCGCGTCTGGCATTGCCACGCGTCGGGGCGATCCTGTTGGAGCGCTCCGGCCGAATCTCCGGCGATCTGGCCGATGCCCAAAAGGCGAAGGACGACACCGACGCGGCGATCGCAGGGTATGAGAGCAAGCTCGCGGAGGCTCGTGCCAACGCGCAGGCTTTGGCCGGGCAGACCCGTGACAAGTTGATGGCCGAGGCGGATGAGCGTCGCAAGGTGCTCGAGGCCAAGCTTGCCGAGCGTTTGCACGAGGCAGAAAAGACCATCGTGCAGACCAAGAATGCGGCCATGGCCAACGTGAAGAGTATCGCGACCGAGGCTGCGTCCGACATCGTTGAGCGGCTGATCGGAGCCAAGCCCGAGGCCAAGACGGTGACCGACGCGGTCGAAAAGTCGATGAAGAGCTGACGCCATGGCGATGATATCGACAGCCGAATTCTGGGTAGCCGTTGCCTTCGTACTTTTCTTCGTAGGCTTGCTCTATATCGGCGTGCACAAGACGATCGGCAGCACGCTCGACAAGCGCAGCGCCCGCATCCGGTCGGAACTTGATGAGGCAGCTCGTTTGAAGAACGAGGCCCTGTCGCTGCTTGCGGAGTACAAGCGCAAGACCGCCAACGCCGAAAAGGAAGCCGCCGATATCATCGAAAGCGCGAAGGCGGATGCGGAGCGGCTTGCTGCGGAAGCCCATGCCAAGCTTGAGGATTTCGTCGCCCGCCGAACCAAGATGGCGGAGGCCAAGATCGCTCAGGCCGAGGCGCAAGCACTTGCGGATGTTCGCAGTGTCGCCGCCGATGTTGCAGCCGGTGCGGCTGAAAAGGTCATGGCGCTGACCGCCAAGGGCGCCGTCGCCGAGAAGCTGATCGCACGCGGCATCGACGACGTAAAAAAGAAGTTGAACTGAGCTCAGCTTTCGTCGTTCAGCTTGAAAATGATTTGAAAACGCTGCCGGGACCCCCGGCAGCGTTTTTTGCTGGCAGCAAGCTCGAACGAGAAATGCGGTTATGACGCGGGTCTGGCCGGGCGCTTCTTCGCGGGCTTCTGCCGCTCCTGCGCGGATCCGAGCGGATCAAACCCGATATAGATTACGTAGCGTTCGAAGACCGCCGGTGATGGCATCGGCACCGTCATCGCTTCCTCAATATGCGTAAACGAGACGCTCGTCTGGCCTTCCGCGATAGATACCGGCACACGGTAAAGCTTCGAGTACAAGGTCTTGGGCTGTGGTCCCTCCTCGACCAACGCGTAACGGACCGGGACTTCCAGTGAACCCGGAGTGCCAGCCGGACCCAGCACGATACGACCTTGCATGCCGACCTTGATCGTCAGGTTGCCGGAAACATTGCTGCATTCGCGCGCCGTCTGCCCTATGGACACCTGATAGCGGAGCTGAGTGGCCGATGGATCGCGTGCGTTGCTGTTGATTGAGATGGTGCCTGCGCCGCGCCGGATATCGACATTCGGGCACATCTCGAGATTGGTGGTGGCGCCCGTGGTTGGCGCAGTCGCGGGAGCCGTGGCTGTGCCGGTTGTAAGGGACCGGCTGAAGCGCTCTCCAAACGAAGTCCCGTCGCCGCCAGCGGATGAGCAGCCGGCTATCGCCAGCGATAACGCTGCGAGCGGCACTAATCGGACGAGAGGGCGGTAGCTGCCGCCTGTTCCCCTACGCATAACTTGGATTAACCCTCGGCTTCCTGTTCGCCCTGTGGGCAGATCCCCATTCTTGAGTGGTTATAGCAGCGCAACAATGGCCAGCCCAAGGCGCCGCATTACCCCGATTCCGGGGGTGGTTAATCCGTCCGCAGCCGCGCATAGAGCAAATGATCCTGCCAGAGCCCGTTGATGCAGAGATACTCGCGCGCATAACCCTCGCGGGAGAACCCCGAGCGCTCGAGCAGCCGGATCGAAGGCTGATTGGTCGGGATGCATGCGGCTTCGATACGGTGCAAGCGCAACACATCGAATGCGAAGGGCGCGAGCGCGGAGACACCCCGCGACATGTAGCCTTGTGCGGCGAACGGTGCTCCGACCCAATAGCCCATGCTGCCCGCCTGAGCGACGCCGCGACGGACATTGGTCAGTGTGATGCCGCCGAGCAGTGCATTGTCGTTCTTTCGAAACAGCAGGAAGGCATACGCCTGATCGCAGCGCATGTCTTCCGCATACCGCCGAAGCCTGCGCCGGAACGAGGAGCGCGTCAGATCATCCTCGGGCCAGACCGGCTCCCATGGCACAAGGAAGTTGCGGCTTTGCTCGCGCAAAGCGGCCCAGTCGCTGAAGTCGGCCATCTGTGGCGCGCGCAGGAAAACGCCATCCCCCTCCACGACAGGATGGGTGTCACTGACTTGGATGGATCGGAAAAAGGCCATGGCGCCAGCGCCCGCTCCTCGTACGGTCGCCTGCTCGGCGGGTCCCGGCGCTTCGATGCTGGGAGACCCGCGGTTACAGATACGACCAGCGAAATAGCATCCCGTCTGCGGCCCGTTTATGCTGCCGCGCGGGCGAAATTCTCCACGATCTCGGCCGCGCGTTCAACGCCACGGCCCGGTCCGAGCCCTGCGATTGCAAGACGGCTCCGGGCGAGCAAAGCGAGGCCTGCAGCCTGTGTGCTCTCGACGGTGACGGCCTCGATCTTGGCTACGATCTCCGGCAGCGGCAGCGGACGACCGTAGATCATGATCTGGCGAGCGATCTGTTCGGCGCGCGCACTCGAACTTTCGAGCGCCATCAGCAAGCTCGCCTTCATCTGCGCCTTGGCGCGCGCGACCTCTTCTTCGGTAATCGAGGTGACGGCGCGTTCCAACTGATCGACTACCACCTGCACCAGCTCAGGCGCATCGTTGTCGTCGGTGCCGGCGTAAATCCCGAAAAATCCGGTGTCGGAATAAGCCATGTGGAAGCTGGAGATCGAATAACAGAGCCCGCGGATCTCTCGCACCTCCTGGAACAGACGCGATGACATGCCGCCGCCCAGAATGTTGGCAAAGACCTGCAGGCTGAACAATTGCGGGTGACGTTGCGGAAGGCCCTCCATCGCCAGCGCGATATGCGCCTGTTCGAGGTCCTGGCGTTCGATATAGGTGCCGCCACCGAACCTGGCAGGTTCACGGGTATGACGGTCCGCGCCGTTGAAGCCGCCGAACAGCCGCTCGGCCTCGTCGACGATCATGCCGTGCTCGACTGAACCGGAGGCCGCGATCACCATGTCTGGCCCGCCATAGTTTCTCGCAAGATACTGGCGCAGACGATTGGCATTGATGGAGCGTACGCTCTCACGCGTGCCCAATACCGGCCGTCCTATCGCCTGTTCCGGAAATGCGCATCGCTGCAGATGATCGAATACGATGTCGTCCGGCGTGTCCTCCGACGCACCGATCTCCTGAATGATCACGTTCTGCTCGCGCGACAATTCCTCCGGATCGAAAGCCGGATTGCTAAGGATGTCGGACAGCACATCGAGTGCCAGCGGGACATCGGCCCTCAGCACGCGTGCATAATATGTCGTGGTCTCGATCGAGGTCGCGGCATTGAGATCGCCGCCGACGGCCTCGATCTCCTCGGCGATCTGACGCGCCGTGCGGAGCTTCGTGCCCTTGAAGGCCATGTGCTCGAGCAGATGCGAGATGCCGTGTTCATCGCCGAGTTCATCGCGACTGCCGGCGCCAACCCATACCCCGAGCGAGGCGGTTTCGAGATGCGGCATGGCATCCGTCACGACGGTCAGTCCGGACGGCAGACGGGTGACTTCGACGCTCATGCTGCAGCTCCTTCACGCGCGGCCCTTGAGGCCGCAAGAACAAACGCTTCGATCTTTTTCTGGTCGGACGGCAGCACGGTGAAGTGCTCGCGGCGCGCATTCAGAGCGGACAGCCAGTCCGGCAGCGACGGGCGCGCCCCGCAAGCCTTCTCGACCGCGTCGGGAAATTTCGCGGCATGTGCTGTCGACAGCACGACCATCGGCAAGGCCGGATCGCGGGGCTCCTTCTCTGCGACAGCCAGGCCGACCGCGGTATGAGGATCGATGAAGTGGCCGGTCTCGCGCAACGCGGTGCGCATGGTTGCAGCAACTTCATCCTCGTCGGCGCGGCCCGCGGCGAAGTCCGACCGGATTGCACCGAGCGGGCCGTCGGCGATCTCAAAACGCTTCGACTGGGCGAAGCCGTTCATCAAGGCACGAATGGCGGTAGCGTCGCGACGATAGGCATCGAACAACAGCCGTTCGAAATTGGACGAGACCTGGATATCCATCGACGGCGACGAGGTGGCGATAACCTCGCGCGGCTCATAGGCGCCGGTGGTCAGCGTCCGCACCAGGATGTCGTTGACATTGGTGGCAATCACGAGCCGGTCGATCGGCAGGCCCATCTGGCGCGCCACGTGGCCCGCGAAGATGTCGCCGAAATTGCCGGTCGGCACCGTAAACGCCACTTTGCGTTTCGGTGCGCCGAGCGCGACCGCGGCGGTGAAGTAATAGACCGCCTGCGCGACGATCCGGGCCCAGTTGATGGAGTTGACGCCCGCAAGCTGCACGCGGTCGGCAAAGGCGTGGTGGTTAAACATGGCCTTCACCAGCGCCTGGCAATCGTCGAACGTGCCCTCTACCGCCACTGCATGAATATTGGCGTCGCCGGCGCTGGTCATCATCCGCCGCTGCACATCGGATACCCTGCCGTCGGGAAACAGTACCACCAGATCGATCCGGCTGCGGCCGCGGAAGGCCTCGACTGCGGCGCCGCCTGTATCGCCGGACGTCGCAACCGCGATCGTCACGCGCTCACCGCGCTGCTCCAGCGCATAGTCCATGAGGCGCGCCAGGAACTGCATCGCCACGTCCTTGAATGCGAGCGTCGGTCCGTGGAACAGTTCGAGCAGGAAGGTATTGGCGTCCGTTTGCGATAGCGGTGTCACTGCCGGATGCCGGAAGGTGCCATAGGCTTCGCGCGCGATGCGCGAAAGCTCGTGGATGCTGATCTGATCGCCGGTGAATGGGCGGATCACCTCGACCGCCACCTCGGCGTAGGGACGGCCGGCAAACGACGCGATGGTTTCTTCCGACAAGCGGGGCCACGCTTGCGGCACATAAAGCCCTCCGTCGCGCGCGAGGCCCGCGAGCGTGACATCAATGAAGCCAAGAGTCGGGGCTTCGCCGCGTGTCGACACGTATTGCAATGCCGGTCCTCAAACCCGCCGCCGGCGGACCTATCCACAGGCGGGGGAAGCCATAAGCTGTTGATTTACTGGAGAATTCCCTAAATTGGGAAACGCCGTTATGAGCTTAAGAGTAGTGGTTCGGGACCGCTTTCACAAGGAAGCCAAGCTGGGGAATGAGGTTCTATAATACCAATCAGCGTTAGGTCTTATTGTACCGTTCCCGAAATGCCCAGGCGAGGAATACGGCCAGTAACGATGCCGCCAGACCGAACCACGTGATGGCATAGCCGAGGTGATCGTTTTTCAGCTTCACGGTCAGAGGCCCCGGTTTCGGGAAGCCGCCCGCAGGAACCGGCGCTTCCTGGTCGATGTAGAACGGCGCGACCGAACCCCAGCCCCTTTCCCGGGCCATCGCCACGGGATCACGGACGAACCAGGTTTCACCGCTGGCGTCGTGCTCCGTGACGAACCAGCCCGGGGCTTCCGGCCACCGAAGATAACCGACGATCTCCCCGGTTGCGGGGCCTGCTTCGATCTTGTTTGCCGCTGGCACGTAACCGCGATTCACAACCACGGTCTGCCCTTCCGGGAGTCTGGCAGGAGAGAATACGAAATATCCGGCCTGTTTGACGTCTGCGCGCAGGGCCGATGCACCAGTATAAAGATAGGCGCTTTTTGCAGGACCGCTGGAGTCGGCTTGGAACGCAACCCGGCGAAACTCTGAATTATCGCGATTCAGTGCGGTCCATTCCGATGCCGGTGGCAGCGGAACTGGTGGCGCCTTGAGTTGCACTTCGAGCGTTGCGATGAGCGCTTCCTTCCACGCCTTGCGCTGAAGCTGCCAGATGCCGAGCGAGATCAGGATTGCCAGTCCGACGATCGTCAACAGTCCGGGCATCACGATCCGACGCCAATACGGACCTACGTCCGTGGTCACGGTTTGGGCTCGCGCATTTCGAGCCGGCCTTCTGCAGCCTTGTGACGATATTGCAGGGCAATCATCAACGCCTTGATCGTGCGAAGCGGCAGCAACGTGGTGATGAGGATCAGCGGCAGCCACAGCAAGGCGTGCAGCCAGAAGGGCGGCTGGTACACGACCTCGACCATGAGTGCTGCGAACACGACGATGAAGCCCGCGCCGAGAATGACGAACACGGCAGGGCCGTCGCCGGAATCGATGAATTCATAGTCGAGACCGCAACTGTCACAGCGCGGCCGAAGGGAGAGAAAACCTTGAAACAGCTTGCCTTTGCCGCAGCGCGGACAGCGGCAGGTGATGGCGGCGGCCAGCGGTGAGGGCTCTGTCATGGCGGTGCATCTTGCCCGGCCCTGTGCCGCGCATCCAGTCGTGACGTTCGGCTTTATGTAAGACGTGCTGGGCCGGGACAAGCCCGGCCAATATCGATTCTGCATCATGCAAAGAAAAAGGCGGCCGAAGCCGCCTTTTCAGGTGAAGCGTGCGATCGCGCTCAGGGGGCGATGTGCTCGAAATGTGTGCCGGCACCCCAGACGTAGATGGCCGCGAACAGGAAGATCCACACCACGTCGACGAAATGCCAGTACCAGGCGGCGAATTCGAAACCGAGATGCTGCTTGGGCGTGAATTGGCCGGCATAGACACGCATCAGGCAGACGATCAGGAAAATCGTGCCGACCAGCACGTGGAAGCCGTGGAAGCCGGTCGCCATGAAGAACGTGGCGCCATAGATGTTGCCCTTGAAGCCGAAGGTGGCATGGCCGTACTCGAAAGCCTGCACGCAGGTGAACAGGGCTCCGAGGATCACCGTCAGCCAAAGTGCCTTCTTCACCGACTCACGATCGCCTTCCAGGAGCGCGTGATGCGCCCAGGTCACCGTGGTTCCGGAGGTTAGGAGGATCAGGGTGTTGAGCAGCGGCAAGTGCCAGGGGTCGAAGGTCTCGACATTCTTCGGCGGCCAGACGCCTCCAATGAACTCGGCGCGGAGGAATTGCTGAACATCACCGGGGAACAGCGCGATATTGAAATAAGCCCAGAACCACGCGACGAAAAACATCACCTCCGAAGCGATGAACAGGATCATGCCATAGCGGTGGTGAAGCTGGACGACACGCGTGTGATCGCCATGCTCGGCTTCGTTGATCACGTCGCGCCACCAGCCGATCATCGTGTAAAGAATGCCGAGCATGCCTGCCGCGAACACCAGCGGCGCCAGCGCAAAGCTCTTGTGCATCCAGAAGATAGCGCCGACGGCCATCACGAATGCGGAGATGGATCCGACGACCGGCCATGGGCTCGGGTTCACGAGGTGATAATCGTGATGTTTGGTATGGGCCCCAGCCATATTTTCAGTCTCCGTCTCGATCAATTACGGGCGCGACGGCGCCGTGTTCGTGCCTTCAGATACGTCCCTGTGCGTCGCCGGTGGATGTTTGAGCCACCGGCCGCTGCGGGGAGCGCTGCGGATAGAATGTGTACGACAATGTCAGACTCAGGTTGCCTTGAGCATCCGGGTCGTTCGCCAGTGCGGGGTCGACGTAAAACACCACAGTCATCGCGCGGGTCTCGCCGGGCTTCATGGTCTGCTCGGTGAAGCAGAAGCAGTTGATCTTCTGGAAGTAAGAGCCCCAGTTCAACGGGGCGACATTATAGCCCGCGACGCCGTGGGTCTCTCGCGCGACCAGATTGGTCACGGTGTAGTCGACTGTCACCACCTCTCCGAGGCGGACCTGGATCTCGTTCTTCTCCGGCGCGAATTTCCACGGCAGTCCGGGGCCGATATTGGCATCGAATCGTACTGTTACGGTCCTGTCGAGGATCTGCCCCGGTGCTCCTGTGGCAACCTGGGTCGTGCCGTTGAAGCCGGTGACACGGCAGAACCAGTCATAGAGTGGGACCGCGGCATAGGCTGCGCCGATCATCAACGCGACGAACGCGCCGCAGGCGCCTGCGACCACAAGGTCGCGAACCGGTGTCGTACGCTGCGGTTGCTGTGTCATCTCACAAGGGCCTGTTCAGGACGCCGGGACCTTTGGTCAGCGTCACGAGATAGAACAGCACGACGAGAGCACCGAGAAGAACCGCGATCGCTATCGAGCGCTGACGTTGCGCCCGCTTCTGTTCGGGAGTGAGGACAATGCCCTCCTGGTCGGGTTGATCGTTCACGGGTCACCATACAATCTGCCCGAACGACCAGCCCGAGCCCTTCTCAACGAGGAGCACAGCAAACAGCAGGACAAGATAGAGGATCGAATAACCGAATAATGCCTTGGCGGCCTTGGCAGTCGCTTCGCCCGCGGCAGCCTTGCGCAGGCGGATGGCCGCCATAACGAACAGAATGCCTGTCACGGCTGCGACCGCGCCATAGAGGAGGCCTGCGTAACCAAGCAGCCAAGGCGATACGCCAACGGGCGCAAGTAGGTAGGAATAGAGAACGATCTGTCGGCGCGTTTCGGCGTCGCCGGCAACGACTGGCAGCATGGGAATTCCGACGCGCGCGTATTCGTCGGCGCGCAGCAAGGCCAGCGCCCAGAAATGCGGGGGCGTCCACACGAAGATGATGAGGAACATCACGATTGGCTCGAACGCGATCGAGCCTGAGGCCGCCGCCCAGCCGATGACAGGCGGGAACGCGCCGGCGGCGCCGCCAATCACGATGTTCTGCGGCGTCCAGGGTTTCAGCCAGACCGAATAGATCACGGCGTAGAAGAAGATCGTGAAAGCAAGAAGCGCGGCCGAAAGCACGTTCACCAGCAGGCCAAGCGCCACGACCGAAAGCACCGCAAGGAAAATAGCAAAGCCGAGGACCTCGCCGCGGCGGATAATGCCCTGCGGGATCGGGCGCTTTGCGGTACGCGACATTTTCGCGTCGATATCGGCCTCGTACCACATATTCAGTGCGCCCGAGGCTCCGGCGCCGATTGCGATGAAAAGAAGCGCCGTCAGCCCGATCACGGGGTTGATGTGACCGGGCGCCGCGACCATGCCTACGAGGGCAGTAAACACCACTAGCGACATGACGCGTGGTTTTAGCAAATCGAAATAGTCGCGCGGGGTAGCGAGACTCGGCGCGAAAGCGTCGGCACCGGCACGCGCAACCGCACCCGCCGGATTGATGGGCGAAGGCAGTTGCGCAGTATCGGTTTGCATCGACATATTCAGGTTATCACCAAGCGAAGGTCACTTGACCTTCGGCAGAACTTCAAACTGGTGGAACGGCGGAGGCGAGGACAAGGTCCATTCCAGCGTCGTCGCGCCCGGACCCCACGGATTATCCGCCGCCTTCTCCTTGCGCATGAACGCTGTCACGACGCCATAGAAGAAGATCAGCAGCCCAAACGCAGAGATGTAGGAGCCGATCGAGGAAACGTAATTCCAGCCGACAAAGGCGTCCGGATAATCCGCGATACGACGCGGCATGCCGGCGAGGCCGAGGAAGTGCTGCGGGAAGAACAGGATATTGACGCCAATAAACGTCACCCAGAAGTGCAGCTTGCCGATCGTGTCGCTGTACATGTAGCCGAAGAATTTCGGGAACCAGTAATACCAGCCAGCGAAGATGGTAAATACGGCGCCCATCGATAGCACGTAGTGGAAGTGCGCCACCACGTAGTAGGTGTCGTGCATCGAACGGTCGACGCCGGCATTGGCAAGCACCACGCCGGTCACGCCGCCGACGGTGAAGAGGAAGATCATGCCGACAGCCCACAACATGGGCGTGCGGAACTGGATCGAGCCGCCCCACATCGTGGCGATCCAGGAAAAGATCTTCACGCCCGTTGGGACCGCGATCACCATCGTGGCGGCAACGAAATAGGCCTGCGTCGCGGTGTTCATGCCGACGGTATACATGTGGTGCGCCCACACTACGAAGCCGATCCCGCCGATCGCGACCATGGCGTAAGCCATGCCGAGATAGCCGAACACGGGCTTGCGAGCGAAGGTGGCGATGATCTGGCTGGCGATGCCGAAGCCCGGAAGAATCAGGATGTACACTTCCGGATGGCCGAAGAACCAGAACAGGTGCTGGTACAGCAAGGGATCGCCGCCACCGTCGGGCGAGAAGAAGGTGGTGCCGAAATTGCGGTCGGTCAGCAGCATTGTGATGGCGCCGGCAAGGACCGGCAGCGCCAGCAGCAGCAGGAAGACGGTGACCAGAATCGACCACACGAAGAGCGGCATCTTGTGCAGGGTCATGCCCGGTGCGCGCATGTTCAGGATCGTGGTGATGAAGTTGATGGCGCCGAGGATCGACGAGGCGCCTGCGATATGGAGCGCGAGGATCGCGAAATCGACGGCCGGTCCAGGATGGCCGGATGTCGATAGCGGCGCGTAGAGTGTCCAGCCGCCACCAACGCCTGGCGCGCCCGGCTCGCCCTCTACGAAAAGCGAGATAACCAGCAACGCGAACGAAGCCGGCAGCAGCCAGAACGAGATGTTGTTCATGCGCGGGAACGCCATGTCCGGCGCGCCGATCATCAAGGGGACGATCCAGTTGCCGAAGCCGCCGATCATCGCCGGCATGACCATGAAAAAGATCATGATCAGGCCATGCGCGGTCGTGAAGACATTGAACATGTGGGCATCGTGAAATATTTGCATGCCCGGATGCTGCAACTCGAGCCGCATCGCGATCGACAGGATGCCGCCGACCACGCCCGCGAAGATCGCGAACCACAGATACATCGTGCCGATGTCCTTGTGGTTCGTCGAGTAGACGTAACGGCGCCAGCCGGTCGGGTGGTCGTGCGCATCATGCGCATGATGATCGGTATGAGCGTCGGAGTGCGGCGTAGCTGCCATGATCTTACCCTTCAGTCTGTCTCGTAACGCAGTTCAGCCTAACACACATATTCAACAACATATATGTGTGTAGAGAGGGCCTGCGCTTATTGGGCGGTTGGTCCTTCCTTCGAGGCGACGGCCACGCCGTCCTCGTTGGAGGGCCGGTACGCAAATTTTTTCTTCGCCTCATCGAGCCATGCCGCGTAATCCCGGTCGTTCACGACCCGGACGGTGATCGGCATGAAGGCGTGGTCCTTGCCGCACAGCTCGGAGCATTGTCCGTAATAGACGCCCTCGCGGGTGGCGCGGAACCAGGTCTCGTTCAGACGGCCCGGGACGGCATCGATCTTGATGCCAAAGGAGGGCACGGCGAAGGCGTGGATCACGTCGGCGCCGATCACCTGGACGCGCACAACCTTGTTGACCGGCACCACAACCTCGTTGTCGACGGCGAGCAGGCGCGGCTGGCCGGGCTTGAGGTCCTTGTCCTGCACCATCAGCGAATCGAAGCTGAAGCCGTTGTCGGGATAGTCGTAGGTCCAGAACCACTGCTTGCCGGTCGCCTTGATGGTGACTTCGGCCGGCGGGATGGTGAGCTGGTTGAACAGCAGGCGGAAGGAGGGAATTGCGATCGCCACCAGAATGATCACCGGGACCACGGTCCAGACCACCTCGATCAGGGTGTTGTGCGTGGTCTTGGACGGAACCGGATTGGCGCGGGAGTTGAACTTGAAGATGACGATGACCAGCAATGCCAGCACGAAGACCGTGATCAGCGTGATGATCACGAGCAGGAAGTCATGAAACCACGTGATCTGCTCCATGATCGGCGTTGCGGCCTGCTGGAAGCTGATTTGCCAGGGTGAGGGTTGCCCCAGACCGGCCATGGCCGTCGCCGGCACCAAGGCTGCCGCAGCAGCAGCCGCTGCAACCAAGAATTTCTGCACCCGCATGTCGTCTTCGCTCCTTCGACAAATCGGCCTTGTCAGGCAGCCGGTCGCGCGCGTTGCCGGTGGCGGTCGCCTGGAGTGCGCGCGAATCGCCGGGGCCAATTGTGGCCTGCCGACATGGCGCCGCGCGCCGGGATTTCTTGGAAAATCCCGGCTTCTCAAACCATAATTCCGTCTACCCCGCAATGCGCCTGCGCATTGAAATAATGAGACATTCAGCCAATTCGACCAGTGAGCGAGGATTATCGGTTTTCGGCCCGAAAAGGGCGTTTTTTGATCTTCCTGTCGGCGCTTGACAGCGTTCGGCGCGCGTGGTGCCACGCTGCTTCATCAGCCGCAGGTGGCGATTCGGCGAATCTGCCGGCCGTCTGCGAACAAGGCCTTGATCTGCCCGGACGGTGACATGCTGATTCCGCGACAAGTGAAGCTTATCGGCCTGCTCCGGCTGGCCGGAATTATAGCCATCCTTGCCCTGCAGAGCGGGCATGCAAATGCCCAGGGGGCCGTCAGGTCCGTCCATGGTGACTGGCAGATCCGCTGCGATACTCCTCCCGGAGCCCAGGCCGAGCAATGCGCGCTGATTCAGAGTGTGACCGCGGAGGACCGGGCGAATATCGGCCTGACCGTGATTGTTCTGAAAACGGCCGATAACAAGAGCCGCCTGATGCGGGTGATCGCGCCCCTCGGCGTTCTCCTGCCCTCCGGGCTGGGCCTGAAGGTGGACACCACTGATATCGGCCGCGCCGGCTTCGTGCGTTGCCTGCCGAACGGCTGTGTCGCCGAGGTGGTGATGGATGACAATCTGATGGGGCAGTTGCGGAGCGGGCAGACCGCGACCTTCATCATCTTCCAGACGCCGGAAGAGGGCATCGGCTTCCCGATGGCGCTGAAGGGCTTCGGCGAGGGCTTCGACAAGCTGCCGTAATCTGCTGCCCCGGCGGCACAGGGTGACCGGATGCTTCCCGATCAGACGCTGTTTCTGACTCAGCTGGTTACGCTGTGGGCGGTTTTCGATCCGATCAGCCATCTGCCCCTGTTCATGGCGGCAACGCCGGACTTCACGGGCCAGGAGCGCCGCCGCGCGGCCCTGGTTTCGGTGCTGATGGCCTTCGTCATCCTGGCGGTGTTCGGCTTCGTCGGACAATTCCTGCTCGCGGCCATGGGCATCTCGCTTTTGTCCTTTCAGATCGCTGGCGGCATCGTGCTGTTCCTGTTCGCGGTCTCCATGGTGCTGGGAGACGCCTCGCACGCGGTCTCTGTGCCGCCCAAGCGCGGCAACGCCACCGCGCGGCACAGCGCCGTCATGAAGGTTGCAGTCTATCCGCTCGCGACCCCGATCATCGCCGGGCCGGGTGGCATGCTCACCATCGTATTGCTGATGGACAACAACCGCTATTCCCACTTCGAGCAAGTGGAGACGATCGGGGCGCTTGCCACGGCGCTCGCCGGGATGCTGCTGATTTTCCTGACCGGGGACTTCATCGAGCGCGTGACCGGGAGTGGCGTGACCCAGTTGCTGCGCCGGATCATGGGACTTTTACTGGCAGCGCTCGCCGTCAATCTGGTGTTGAGCGCGGTGGCGTCCTGGCTCAAGCTGCCGGCGATCTGAGTTTCGGAGTTACGGCGACCTTCGTCATTTTCCGGATCCCCGCCCGGCTTTTTTGGGTCGGGCGGAGCAGCCGGCACGGGTCTGCCGGAATCAGAATATTTACGTTTGACGTACATCGTCAAAATCAATACATTGAAGCATGATCCTGAGCTACCGGGACAAAGGAACAAAGCAATTTGGGATGGAGAGTTTGTCCGGGCGTTTCAGGGTTTTGAACGGCAGGCGTGGAAGCGCCTCGACATCCTCGATGCCGCGACCTCGATCGCCGATCTGAGAAACCTGCCGAGCAATCGCCTGGAAGCCTTGCACGGCGACCGGGCCGGGCAATTTTCCATTCGCATCAATCAGCAATGGAGAATCTGCTTCACTTGGCCGGCTGGCGAGCCTGGCCCGTCCGATGTTGAAATCGTCGACTACCACTAAGGAGGACAACAACAATGCCTCGCCCCGCCATCCACCCCGGCGAAATTCTGGCCGACGAGCTCGAAGACATCGGCGTGACACCGACCGAGCTGTCGCGCCAGATCGAGGTGCCGCCGAACCGCATCACGCAGATCATCCAGGGCAAGCGCGCGATCACCGGGGACACCGCCTTGCGCCTGGGGCACTGGTTCAAGACCAGCCCGCAGTTCTGGCTCAATCTGCAGGCCGCCTACGACTTGCGTATTGCGACCGAGGAGATCGGCCACGCGGTCGCCAAGCTTCCAACCCGGCCGACGAGCGGCAAGACGGAGAGCACGAAGCAGCCCGGCGTCATTTAAGTTTGGGGAAGGGGCTGTCGCAGCTTGCGGACAGTTCTGCAACGTTCCTATGCGGGTGTTGGGCATTGGCCTGTTGCCGAGTTTCAATTCCGCCCTTGCAATCCGGCGCATTAGGTTTATATTCCTCTAATGCGCCTTTTCCCCTTTCATCCCGAATCTCCGGTCGTGCGGCTGAACCCGCGGGCCGAGCCTGCCGAACCGGCCGCCATCGTCGGGCGATACGGGCCGCGGCAGCCGCAAACCGACGCCGCGGTCGCGGCGGTGCGCCGGCTCATCGAGCAGACCACGCTGAATTACCGCCAGATCGCAGCCCGCACCGGCGTCAGCGCCGGCAGCATTTCCAACTGGAAGCGCGACGGGGGCTGGAAGCGACCGCCATTTGCGCCGCGCGCCTGCGACACCATTCCGACCCCGCGCGCCACATTGAAGCTCAAGCGCCGCATGCTCGGCGCGCGACTTCAGGCGCTCGCCGAGCGTCATGTCCGCGAGCTGGAGGAGGGCGGGTGCGTCGACCCCGCAAAGCTCGGCGAGGCGCTGGAGCTTCTCAACATGGCGAGGCTTGCCGCCGAGCCCCGCCGCCGGCCGAAGCGGCGGCCGGGCGAGATGGAGCCGGTGGAGGCGTTTCGCCCGATCGCCGAGCTTTGCATCGGCGGCGTGAACCTCTCCCGCGCGCCGCGTGAAGCGGTCGAGGATTTTCTGGCCAACCGCGCACGGCCGCCCGAGAAGGACCTGCCGCCGCGCGGCAGCCGCAGGTCGCGGCGCTGGCGCGAGCAGGCACGGATGAGGGAGCGCGAGCGGTAGCGGCCGGGTAGGCCGGATGAAGCGACGCGAAATCCGAGCTACTTTGCGATGCGTGAGAGACCCGGATTGCGCTGCGCTCCATCCGGGCTACTTGCTGCGCTACGTGCTAACCGCCTGAAATCACCGGCAAACGCAGCGATAGGACGAAATTGCGTTGTCCCACTGCTTGCCAACGTATGGCACGCTCTTTTTGAAGGTTATGCTTGGGCCTCGAAAATTATTCTCCGAATAGGCAACAAACGAGCATCCGCTCACGACCTTGATCGACGTGATGACATTGTTGAGTTTCGAATTCCCAACCGACTTGTTGGTGCCGACACCGAAGCTCCATCCTTTATAATTGGCGTGCTCGTAGGCCGTGCAGGCTTGCTGCGCGTCGGCAGCTGTCGATGCGAATACGACGAGCGATCCGACGACGGACGCCATCAAAGCAAAGGACTTCATACCCATCCCCAAAGTTCCATGCGGGTATCAATCTACTACGAGAAGTTTCGCGACGCAGCAATTCGAATCCGGCCCTTGAGTTATTTGGCGGACGCGGCTCGGAATGTGGCCTCGCGATTTCCGGCATTCCGCCCTATCTTCCCGCCATGACCGACAAATCCTCCACCGCCTCCCTCATCGACCGCGCCGGCCTCGACAGGTCGCGGGTCCGCTCCATCCTGTCGAAGGGCCTTGAAGGCGCCGATGACGGCGAATTGTTTCTGGAATACCGTCAGTCGGAGGCACTTGGCTTCGACAACGGCCGGTTGAAACAGGCCACATACGACACCGCTCAGGGGTTCGGGCTGCGCGCGGTCAAGGGTGAGGCGGTCGGATATGCCCATGCGTCCGACCTTTCGGAGGCTGCGATCATGCGCGCCGCGGATGCGGTGCGTGCCGTGAAGGGCGGTCATAGCGGCAGCTATGCGGATGCACCGGGCCGGAGCAATGTGCGGCTGTATACCGACGAGAACCCGCTCGATGCCCCTGGCTTCGAGGCCAAGGTGAAGCTGCTTCAGGAAATCGACGCCTACGCCCGCGCCAAGGATCCGCGCGTTCGTCAGGTCTCAGCCAGCCTTGGCGCATCCTGGCAGGTCGTGGAAATCCTGCGCGCCGATGGCGAGGTTTATCGCGACATTCGTCCGATGGTCCGCGTGAATGTGTCCATTGTCGCAGGCCAGGGCGACCGCCAGGAAACCGGTGGCCACGGCTATGGCGGGCGCGAGGGCTACGCGCGGTTCATCGAGACGGCCGCGTGGCGCGGCGCGGTGGACGATGCGGTGCGGCAGGCGCTGGTCAATCTTGAATCGGTGCCGGCGCCGGCCGGTGAAATGGATGTCGTGCTCGCGGCCGGCTGGCCGGGCGTGATGCTCCACGAAGCCGTTGGTCATGGCCTCGAGGGCGATTTCAACCGCAAGGGCACATCGGCGTTCGCCGGTCTGCTGGGGCAACGGGTTGCAGCGAAGGGCGTGACCGTGCTCGACGATGGCACGATGCAGTCGCGGCGCGGCTCGCTGTCGATCGACGATGAGGGCACACCGACGAACCGCACGGTGCTGATCGAGGACGGCGTTCTCGTCGGCTACATGCAGGACCGGCAGAATGCCCGGCTGATGAACATGAAGCCGACCGGCAATGGCCGGCGTGAGTCATACGCACATGTGCCGATGCCGCGCATGACCAACACCTACATGCTGGCCGGTGAACGCGATCCCGGCGAGATCATCGCTTCGGTGCAGAACGGCATCTATGCGGTGAATTTCGGCGGTGGTCAGGTCGATATCACGTCAGGCAAATACGTGTTCCAGTGCACTGAGGCCTACAAGATCGAGAACGGCAAGATCGGCGCGCCGGTCAAGGGCGCGATGATGATCGGTAACGGTCCGACCGATCTGCATCGCATCTCGATGATCGGCAACGATCTGGCGCTCGACCATGGTATCGGCACCTGCGGCAAAGCCGGGCAGGGTGTTCCGGTTGGCGTCGGACAGCCGACGCTGCGGATGGATCGTGTCACGATCGGCGGGACGGGCTGACCGTGCGGCCGCGATAAGGCGCAGCAAGGCCGCTAGCGCACGACCCCCGAGATACAGCACGGCTTGCGCCGCGGCCGGGTGATCCTGTCCTTGAGATAACAGCGCGCCGACGCGGCGGTGTAGCCTGGCCGGACATAAGTGAATGCGCGGCACCTGTTGTCGGCCGCGCAGGCTTTGGCGCAGACGGCGCCCGCCGGATCGGCGGCGACATCGAAGGACCGGAAATCGCCGCCCATGCGATCGATGGAAAATTCGATCGCGTTCGCTTTCGGTTCAAGCACAGCCGCGCCGCGGATACCGGATACGCAGCAACTGTCCTCCTTGACGGGTGTGACCGCATTTTTCAGTCGGCACATGGCGTCGCGCGCAAGCGTTCTTGGAAACGAAAAGCTCCAGGCGCGGCAGCGGCTGTCGCGATCGCAACGCGCCGCGCATGCCGCCGGATCACCATTGCGAACACCGGCAGCGCTGTAATCCCCGCCGGGCCGGTCAAAACCGACCTGACCGCGCGCTGTCACGCTTCCCAGCATGAGGGCCGCCAAACAAACCGCGATCGCCGCGAGGCGCTGGCTCATCCTAGCTCGACTTTTCAGACAGTGACTTTTGCATGTTAGGGCCCATTCGACGCGGTTGCGAGGCCGGAAAGCCGCAGCCGTGTCGTAAGTGCTGTTTGTGCATAGCAGCATGACAAACCGCCGCTACTTGCGCAAAGTTCCGTGATGACATTGCGTGTGATACGGGCCTGGCAGCGCGCGGAGCATGCCGACCGGCTGGCCATCTGGTTCTTGTGCGGATTGCTCGTCCTTGTGATGTGCATCTTCAGGGACTATGGAATCTCCAACGATGAGGAAGTCCAGCACCGCTACGGTGAACTCATCGTCAATTATTACGCGAGTGGATTCCGCGACACCGCGCTGTTCAGCTACAAGAATCTTTATCTCTACGGCGGGTTGTTCGACATCATCGCTGTCGGGCTGGCGAAATGGCTGCCCTTCGACGTTTTCCTGATCCGGCATTTGCTTTCTGCGATGATCGGCGTAGCGGGGATCGCCGCAGCCTGGGCGGTCGCGCGCCTCATCGCCGGACCGCGCGCCGGTTTGATTGCGCTTGTCGCGCTCGCGGTCTGTGGCCCGTATTTCGGCGGCATGTTCAATCACACGAAGGATGTGCCGTTCGCCGCGGCTATGACAGGCGCCATCTATTTTCTGGTTCGGGCCGGCCGTGATCTGCCGCATCCCCGATGGCGCGATATCATCGGTTTCGGGATGATGATTGGCGCGGCGACAGGGCTGCGTGCGATGGGCTTCCTGCTGGTCGGCTATGCAGGCGTCATCGTGCTGATGTCGATCCCACGCCCGTTTCGCGCCGGAGTCGCCGCAGGGTTTGTCCTGAAGTCGGCCGCGCGTTTCGCGCCCGCATTTCTGATCGGCTATCTCATCATGATCGCGGCGTGGCCATGGGCCTGGCAATCGCCGCTCAATCCGTTGCGCGCGATCTTTTCATTCGCCCATTTTCATTACGAAATCCGCACCATCGTTGCTGGCGAAGTCTATCGCATGGCCGAGGTGCCGTGGTGGTACGTGCCCTTCTACCTGCTGATCAAGGTGCCGCTGGTCGTTTATGCCGGCGCGCTGTGCGCCATCGGTGCGACGATCTGGGCGATTGGGCACGGCGGCCTGTCGAGATTGCCGAGGCGTTATGTCGAGACGGCGTTTATTGTCTTCGTCGCGAGCTTTCCGGTGCTCTGCGAGGCGCTTGCGGAGGGGCCGGCCTTTACCGGAATGCGACATTTCATATTCGTTCTGCCGCCGCTCGCCGTTCTTGCCGGGATCGGTTTCGATGCGGCGCTGAACACGCTCTCCCCGAGACGATGGCTTGCGACGGGCGCCACCGGTGTGTTGGCGCTTGTGTTGCTTTGGAATGCGACCGTGCTCGTGCGGCTGCATCCTTACGAATACATGTTCTACAACCCTCTGGTCGGTGGTCTGCAAGGCGCCGACCGTCGCTACGAGATGGACTATTGGGTCAACATGATGCCGGAGGCCGTCGGCGCGCTGCAGGATTATCTCGGTCTTGCAAAAGAGAAATCGGCTCAAGTCTACAAGGTCGGCATTTGCGGCGAGAAGTTCTCATTCGACAATTATGCCGACAGGCGACTGGAGGCGTCGCCGGGCTGGCTTGAGGCGGATTTTTTCATCGCGCCTACGCAAATGAATTGCGATCGGCTGGTGGATGGCCGCGTGGTCGCGACGATCAGGAGAGACGGCGTCCTGATCGGGGTGGTGAAGGACCGGCGCGGATTGACGCAAAAGGCGCTGAACCAGCCGTTCGATCGTGTCCAGTGAGCCAAAGTAAAGCGCCCGCCGGAGGACCGGGCGGGCGCTTGATCCGCATCGTGCGAGGGGACACACGCCTGGCGGATCCGCGGACGGCTGGGCAGGGCCGTCCACAGTCTCAAAGGTAAGGCCAGCTCGACCGCTTCGCGGGCGCCACCAGCGCGTCATCCGGCGCGATGGATGGCGCCGGCGCCTGGAACGCGTCGACACGCCCGTGGCGATTGATGCGCTTGTCGCGCGCGCGCCCGGCGAGGACATCGGTCGGATCGCGCCACAGCGGCTGCGCATAGGCGTCCCGGACGTCGCTGCGGGATAGGCCGATATCGGCCAGCATCCTGTCATCCATCCGCGCCACAAGCCGCGCATTGCGGCGATGCTTCAGCAGGCGGGCGAATTTCCGCATGCCGTTCAGCACGATAGCGAAGGTTGTGCGGACCAGGGCCGGCTCGCGGCGGCGCCCCTGAATTGGCTCGGATGTGGAAATCGCGGTCATCTGCAGCTCCTGTCCTCCGGGCGCAAAAATCCACCGCCGCAGACCTCACTCTGCGCGACCCGATTTTCCGGCCGGAATTATTGAACGGAAGAACATATGCCAGCGGACCATTGATAAGTGAAACGAATGTTTATAATCTGAAGCATCACAATCTATGATGAAATGGCGGTCGGCCTCGGCCGGCCTGAACGGGGAGCCGGATGACCGCTTTGATCGATATCGACCAGTTGCGTACCTTCATCGCCATCGCGGAAACCGGCAGCTTCACGAAGGCCGCGGACATCGTTCACAAGACCCAATCCGCCGTATCGATGCAGATGAAGCGGCTCGAGGAGCGCCTCAACAAGCCGATCTTCGCGCGCGACGGCCGCGCGTCGAAGCTCACGGAAGACGGCGAGCGGCTGCTCGACTACGCGCGTCGTATCGTGAAACTCAACCTCGAGGCGCTGGCGGCATTCTCCGGTCCGGAATTGTCCGGTCGCGTCAGGATGGGCGTGCCGGACGACTATGCCGATCGCTATCTTCCGGAAATCATGGCGCGCTTCTCCCGCTCCTATCCGGGCGTCGAGTTGACTGTGTTATGCGAGCCGTCGATCGATCTGTTGCGTCGCATCGACGCCAACGATCTGGACCTCGCGATCATCACCGCCACCGAGACGCAGCGAACTGCGGAGCAATTCAGGCAGGAACGGCTCCTCTGGGTCACGTCCGTGCGGCACGCGACGCACACGGAGAATCCGTTGCCGCTTGCATTGGGCAAGCAGAGCTGCGCGTGGCGCCGGATCGCTCTCGAGCATCTCGAGCGGATGGGACGTCCGCATCGTGTTATCTACACGAGTTCGAACGCGGGAGCGTATGTCGCTGCGGTGCTGTCCGGCCTCGCTGTTTCCGTCGTGCCGGAATCCACCTTGCGGCCGGGTATGCGGGTTCTGACGCCTGCCGAAGGTTTCCCGGATCTGCCGCATTGCCGGATCGGTCTCGTGCGCAATCCGCATGAGAGCTCCGCGCTTGCTGATGCGCTCGCAGAACACATCATTTCCTCGCTCGACAATCTGTCGGAGGCGGCACAGGCTGCTGAATAGCTGCCGGTTCTATTTCTTTGTCGGCCGCAACACCAGGATGTTGCCCGCGAGCACCGCGAGGAGACCGAGCGCGGCCACACCGGTCCATTGAAAGTTCTCGACGAACGTCGAAACCGTGAGGGCAACGGCCGGTCCAAGCACGGTGACATAACCCGCGCGATCCGGTCCGATCCTGCCGAGCAGCGTCAGATAACACGCAAACGCCACGACCGACCCGAACACGGCGAGATACGCGAGCCCGGCCAGATAAGGCAGCGTCCATTCTATCGTGAAGGCGTGACCGTTTGCTGCGGCATACAGCGCAAGCCCGGCAGACCCATAGAGCATCGCGTAGCCGGTCGCGGCGAAGACCGGAATCTTGCGCTTCTGGAGCCGCGCGGAAACAATATTGCCCAGACAGAATGCGAACGTGCCGGCGAGGCTTAATCCCATGCCGATCAACGCACTGCGAGGGAAGCTGTGACTGCTGAACTGCGGATAAAACAGACCCGCCATTCCGACGGCGCCGAGCAGTCCCCCCGCAACGACCCGGCGATCAATCGGGGCGCCGAGAAACAGCGCGCCGAGCCAGACATTGAAAAACGAAGCGAGCGAGAATGCGATCGACAACAGTCCCGATGGGAGCGAAATCGCCGCGTGGTAATAAAACAGGAAGTTCAGCGAGAACAGAAAAAAGCCGAGGAGTGCAAATCGGCTGTGATCCATCAGGCCGAAGCGAAGCCGCTCGCGGCGAAGCGCGCCGATGGCCAGCATGATCGGTCCCGCGATCAGGAAGCGCCACATCACGGACACGTCGGGAGAAACAACGCCAACCTGAAAATGGATGCCGATCCAGGCGAAGCCCCAGGCCAGCACGACCGCGGCGTAGAGTGCGAAATCAAAAGCCGTGAGTTTCGCGCGCATCAGCAAAGGTCGGCCGCTTTCGCGTCAACGGCACGCATCAGGTCCAAGGGCGCGATCTCGATCTGAAGCCCGCGGCGCCCGCCATTCACGAGGACGGTTGGATGATTCAGCGCGGTCCGTTCGATGAACACGGCCGCTCGCCTGCGCTGTCCGAGCGGCGAGATTCCGCCGACATGATATCCGGTTATCCGCTCGGCCTCGGCTGGCGGCAGCATCGCGGCCTCCTTGGCGCCAGCCGCCGCGGCAAGCCGCTTCAGGCTGACTTCCTTGTCGGACGGCACCATGACGCAGACGATCGTGTTGCTGGCTTTCGCCATCAGTGTCTTCAACAGCCGGGCCGGTTCAATGCCGAGCGCCTCTGCGGCCTGCATTCCGATGCGCGGGGCGTTCGGGTCATAGTCATATTCGTGCAGGCTGAAAGCGACGCCGGCCTTCTCGAGCGCGGTGGTTGCTGGAGTCGCCTTGGCCATCAATACGCATACTCGGTAAATACCGGCTCGACCGAGCCGCCCCACGGCCCGTGATATTTCGCGAGCAATTCCTCGGCCGGTGTCTCGCCGCGCGATACGAGGTCTTCCAGCGGTTCGAGGTATTTCGTTTCGTCCTCGCCGCCTGCATTGAGGCGGCGGCGGCGGTTCAAGCCTTCGCGCGCAAGCTTCAGCGTTTCATCCGCGAGCGACAGCATGGTGCGGTTGCGGATCTTCGCAGCAAAGCCCTGCGTCGGAACGTCATCGCGAAGCTTCTGCCGTTCTTCCGCGGTCCAGTCCTTGACGATGTCCCACGCCGCATCGAGAGACGCATTGTCATAAAGAATGCCGACCCAGAAAGCCGGCAATGCCGGCAGCCGCCGCCAGGGCCCGCCATCGGCGCCGCGCATCTCGAGATAGCGCTTCAGCCTCACTTCGGGGAAAATCGTGGAGATGTGGTTCGCCCAGTCGGAAATCGTCGCGCGTTCTCCGGGCAGTTCCTTCAGCTTGCCGGCGAACAGGTCACGAAACGACAAACCCGAAACATCAATGTAGTCGTCGCCGCGCTTCACGAAATACATCGGCACGTCGAGCGCGTAATCGACCCAGCGCTCGAAACCCATGC
>VFQN01001738.1_pt1 | contig 35401 bp, 57 predicted proteins | sample 3512371 | NCBI WGS metagenome assembly VFQN01 (sample SAMN10412370, study PRJNA504923) | tailings metagenome | isolation source: Replicate 2 from Balatoc abandoned mine | place: Philippines: Itogon, Benguet | collected 2017-08-28 | reverse complement strand
CGCCAGCGCCGTGGCCCAGCCGTCACCGGGGCTGTCGGGGAAGTCGCCGGCGGCAACGGTGCCCACTCTTACCGGATGGCGCTGTACTGTTTTATACATCGCCAGACCAGCCGGTCCACGGGTGAGACCTGAGCCCTCTGGCAGGTCAGGGTTTGTCTGGCGGCGCCGCCCTGAGGGCCGGGCAGTTGTGATCTTGTGAAGCACTGGCGGTATTGAAAAACGTCAAGCAAGCTGTACTACGCTCATGCAGGTGGCAGGATAACGACATGGGGTAAATACCAAACGGCAGTAAGCAAGGGCAGTTCAGTATTTGCAGCAGGGTGCTGGGTACAGCAAAGCTGTTGCAGGTGGACCAAGGTGCAACGTGCGTGCTTAGGTTGACATGCGGTTTGCATGATCGCATGAGGGCCACGCGACACCAGTAGGATTGGCACGGAGGCGCCGCTAGGCCTGGGGATTCTTAGGGCATGCTGGTTGAATGTCAGACGGTCGTACTCACGCGCAAGATAGTTTCACCTAGTCATCTTGCTGGCTTGCCGGTGGAACCGTATTGCCGGTAGTCCCCCACCAACCGCACGAGAACGGCACCAAGGGAGCGTCCGACATGTGGACCTTCGCCCCCCTAAACTTCCTCGCTTTTCGTTCACCATCAATCTCCCAACTACCGTTATCCAATCACGGAGGTCGCTGCTGGCCTTGCTGGGCATCCGCAAGAGCTGGCAGCCCAGCGTGCCCAAGCAATCCAGGAAGCACATGGGACCCTTGGTTGTGAGTGCTACCGTTGTTTGTGTTCTGATATGCACGGAAGAGAGGGAGAGTTGGCGTACGTTTTGGCCCATGCCCAAAAAGCTGAAGCAGCAGCCCAGTGCAGTGGTGTGCGACGCATACAGTGTCATTAATACAGAGCTTCACTCAAAGCCACGCAAGCGGGACGCTGGCCCCATGTCCGTGCCTTCACCAAGGACCAGCAGGAGCGCAGTGCCGTACTGCCCAGCACTGTACCCCCAAACCGTACGTCTACACGCACACTAGCTGCTCCCTCACGCTAGCTGTTGCTTGCACCCGATGTGCGATGCAGCTGTTTACCAGCACCGCACCTCTGCGTTAGGGCCTGCAAACAGCCACGATGCAGAGCCCCCTGTGGCCCTTTATAACCCCCAGGAGAAACACGTACCTCGATGCATGCGTGGCCCCAGCCCCAGCGCTGCCCGTATGGCTGCCAGCACGCTCGGCCGCACGCTCTCGTCCCCAGGGGCCCACGCGTGCAGCCGCCGCCCCTTGTCGTCCACCGCCGCCACCTGCACCTCTGTGTCCGGGTCCTCCCTCAGCCGGGCCACCACCCGCTCCACGTGCTGCCGGTACGCCAGCGCCGTGGCCCAGCCGTCATCGGGGCTGTCGGGGAAGTCGCCAGCAACGGTATTACCCAACACCACCCTGACCCCGTCCAACGGGAACCTCAAAGACAGCTGGCGGAGGTGTCCTAGTCGCTCTAAGCCGCTTCGCTTGGGCAGCTTTGGGGAGGGGCTGGCCGGCTCCACCTTGATGGACGGATGCGTAGCACCACCCGTTGCTCTTGCTGCTGACGGTGCTTCGCCTCGCACCGTGGGGACCTGCTCACGAATAGAATACATGATCTCGTTGCTGTGCAGCATACACAGTCCTGTTGCTTCTTGGCACCAGGCAGATGGCTACGTTGCATGCACCAGGGCAGGGCAGGCGCCACGCAGGAGGGCAACTGTGCACACACGACACACGTGTCAGTCCACTGCAGCGACGGGAGCTACGGTGTACTTGACCGCAAGCGGCCATCAATACAGCGGCCAGCAAGGATTGGCTGTATGGTGAGGGTACAACTCCTACGTGTCGCAGTCAGTGGGGTCGAGGAATAGGAACATAACGGTGGTCCGCAAGGTGCAGCAGATGCTTGCACACCGGTCAAAGGACCAGCCTTTCACTGTTGACCGCACAACGGTGCCAAAGGGCTGGCGGCTCGTCACATGAGGGTAACATGACGTGCCCATGCGAGATCAAAGCTGCGTGAATAGCTGCCAGCACTTACCTCCTTGTGCGGATGCCCAACTGCACCGTGGGAGAGGCCTGGCGACACGCGTCGTCCAAGCGTGTTGCTGCCGCGCACAGCTGACAGTGCGCCAGCCGTGCAAATGCTCTGCCTGCCAGTTGGAGGCGAGCAATGGCCATGTAGCAGGGCTGTGCTGTGCAGCCGGAGCCCGCGATGTTGCAGTTGCCCAAGCATCTTCCTGGGCCCCAGGCTGGGGATGCGATCCAACACGATGCAATCTTCGAGGAACGCTGCTATCTACATATGTTTCACTGTATGCGGCCGAACGCGTGGCCTATTGCCCGGTCCGGACTCGAAGTCTTTTGTGGAGCTTCACCTAACAGCAGGCGTGCAGCTCATGCGTACAATTGGTATCATGCAGACGTCAAAGTGTTTGGAGCTTCCGCATGGCGACCAGCCACTGTCCTGACGGGCTTCGATGCCTTATGGTCCTGGGACCTCCCCCGCATCCAACTGACATAGCCACAAGCTCGTGCAAAGTAGTGCCACATGCATACAGTGTACCACGAGGTTCTTCAACATACGGTAGATCATGTGAAAAATGAATGCCCAGGTTGAGCTGGTCTGGTTCTGGGAAAGAGTCCTGGTCCTGGGCTGCCTGGGCAGGCCTGTGCAACCGTTGGTGCCAGGGGTTGGTGCTGCCCTCTGGAGCTCTGGTGCACCAAGGACACCGACAGTCAGGGGAGCTCCCCTGCCGACAGTGGGTACCGTACGTCGGCACTGGTCGGTACCAGAAGGTCGGCCCCGTTGGCGCAAAGCCACCATCGTCGGCTCTTGCATGGATACTGATGGATACGCGGAGGCTGCACCTGGCTCCACCGATCGGGACTAATGACATCGAGCATACGTGTGGTCACAACAGCCGGAACGGAACACATTACGCCCCAAAGAAAATGTGTGTTACGGCCCACCACCGTCAGCAAGCACAACTCCGCCAGAACGTAATAAACGGCTTGCCGTTGATGCCTGATACATAGTAAGGAGCAGGTTTGAGTCGCTGTGTATCAAGGCTTGGTGGCAGACAGACCACTGGCACGTGTCAAGGGTACGGTACATGCCATGCATTGAGCGTGTACCGGTACATAAACAGTCATGCCCCTATGCCCCGATTAGCCTGCACTGAGCTGACTTTCATCACCGGTACGGGAACGCATCCACAACAACCCAGTAACCAGGATGCTGTCCGCCAAAGGCCTAGAGTCACAGCTCCATTGGCTTAGATTAATAAACAAGTGTGTAAAAAACATGAAGGTGGGCCAACCTACTATTTCTGGCCACGACACGCTGGTAGCCGGCCTCACAGCGCACAGCCGTTGCCCTTTTCTGCTAGTTTACTGTCGTACAGGTCTCGAATTGCACATAGCCAACCCAGATCACTGTCGTACTATGCCCTACCTCCTGCCAACGCCTCGGCTACCCGCATGGTATGCCGCCGTGCATACACGCCTGACTCCAGTGTCTCTAACACTAGTGCCGACCAACAGGTCCGTTGATGCGGGTGACAACCATAACTGCGAGTCTCTTCTAACCATCAGCCATACGTAACGTCAAGTGCCGCTTACCGTACTCTGCACTACTACCGGTATGCACGCCAACACTGGGACGCCCACGACTCTTAGATGCATGCCCGCAGGGCTCTCCAGCAACCAGCCAGTAGTGTGTGTTATTGTAGTACTGCATTGGCACGCAATCCAATGCAATGCCAATGCGCGTGGTGCCCCTACTTCAACAACGCGTCCCGTATGGCTGCCAGCACGCTCGGCCGCACGCTGTCGTCTCCAGGAGCCCACGCGTGCACCCGCCAGCCTCGCTTCCCCACCTCCGCCACCTGCACCTCTGCGTCCGGGTCCTCCCTCAGCCGGGCCACCACCCGCTCCACGTGCTGCCGGTACGCCAGCGCCGTGGCCCAGCCGTCACCAGGGCTGTCGGGGAAGTCGCCGGCGGCAGCGGAGCCCAGCATTACCGTACGGCGGCGTATACTCTTGTCCAACACGAGCCCTGGTTTCCGGCATAGACCTGAGCCTTCTGGGAGGTCAGGGTTCGTCCGGCGCCGCCCTGAGGGCGGGAAGTGTGCACAGGCGTGGTGACGCTAGGACAGATACACTCTTACGGAAGCTTGCGCGGTGGCAGGACAGCGACAGGGGCTAGGTACCAAACCGCAAAACACTAAGTGGGCTTCGTATTGGTCTAGGATGCTGACTGTTTGCAAACTTGTTGCAGGTGGATGAAGGTCCAAGGTGCGTGCGTAAAATTGGAGGCGGGTTGCAGGACCACACCACAGAACCACCTGTAGGCAGGGCGCGGAGATTGGCCGGAGTGTGTTGGGTGATCCCGTTGAAAGGTGTTGTTGTTCGTGTTTGTTGGTGAAATGGGTAGCCCCACAATGCACCATCCAGCACACAAGTCTCTGCCCCCTAGATGTCCCCGCCACACCAATTTCGCGAATATCACATCGCGAAGATCACCGTATAGCAGCTTAGGTGCGTACCTGCATGTTTTGGATGGGTGGGTAGCCCCAGACACACTGGCGCATGCGTACTCGTAAGGGACTCCAGGCCGTTCGTTGGTTGGCGCAACCGTTTGTACGTCACTTCAGATAGCATAAAATAGCGGCGTAGGGCATACCGTATGGTCCAATATTAACACCGACGATGCACTGGTACCTCATACCTGGCGTCCTTTGGGGCCCCAGCCCAAGCGCCCCCCGTATGGCTGCCAGCACGCTCGGCCGCACGCTCTCGTCCCCAGGAGCCCACGCGCGGCGCCGCCACCCCCTGTCGTCCACCTCCGCCACCTGCACCTCTGCGTCCGGGTCCTCCCTCAGCCGGGCCACCACCCGCTCCACGTGCTGCCGGTACGCCAGCGCCGTGGCCCAGCCATCTTCGGGGCTGTTGGGAAAGTCGCCGCCGGCAACAGAGCCGACGTTCACCGCCCTGGCAACGATGAATTTGTGCATGTAAAGTCCTGGACCGGTTGTCCGTGCCAGCCCTGATCCCGCCGGCAGGTCAGCGCCGACCGTTCGCCGGCCTGCGGAGGGTGCAGTGGGGTGGTGGCGCTTCAATGCATCACTCAGCGGAACGCCCAGCATCAGTGCCCTGCATACCCCTGAGCGTGATACATGATGAGCGCTTGTGGTCGTGGGCGGCATTGAACTGCCGGCAAACAGCTGTCCATTGATGCCCCTCTTATGGAAATTCAAGAGACCGATCAGTACCAGGCATCTACAACCATAAGCAATTTCATGCGCCGGCAGAATGGCGCATAGAAACTTCAGTCGCCAGTCGGGACTCGCTTAATCCCACGGATGACGCGCTGTAGCAACCTACCATGCTTTACCATGGCCTCACCTAACGTACGCGTCAGTGCCCCCTGTATGGCTGCCAGTACGCCCGGCCGTATGCTCTCCTCCCCGGGCGCCCACGGACGCAGCCGCCGGCCGTAAGCCCCAACCGTCGCCACCTGCACCTGTGCGTCCGGGTCCTCCCTCAGCCGGGCCACCACCTGCTCCACGTGCTGCCGGTACGCCAGCGCCGTGGCCCAGCCGTCACCGGGGCTGTCGGGGAAGTCGCCGGCGGCAGTGGAGCCCACGCGCACCTGTTGCCCCTCCACCGTCATTGTTAGGCTGAGACCTTTTGCTGGTGTGCGCGTGAGCCCCGAACCGACGGGGAGGTCGATATCGACTTTGCGCCGGCCTGACAAAGGGGGCCCATGAAATCCAGTCGTCAGGGGCTGACGTGTTGGAAACATGCCATCACAAAACGATATACAGAGAGCATATGCTAACCTGATCTGCGGGAAGTACACAACCTGCTGCGCCTTCACAGAGGGGAGTTTTCAATATAGTGCCTCCATCTGGCGCTACCTGGGCATGCAGTGACACGGGGCTGTGCTGCCTTACAATAATAACATCCACATTCTAGGTATGCCAGGTGGCCGGGCACTGGATGGAGCCATCGGCCATGACACCAGCGGTATGGTCATGCGTTGCTTGCAGAGAGAAAAAGTACAACAAAGATGGCATTTGGCAAGCCAGCTGCAACGACCTACAGGAAACCTGCTGGTGAGGAGCAGCTTGGTAATACTTTGCACGTGACAGGCGGGCTGCATGTATCAGGCTATTAAAGGAATGATGACAACGCGTGGCAAGCACCCATGAACTATCCTGAGTGAAATCATCCCACCTTGCCTTGGCCCCAGCCCCAGCGCGCCGCGTATGGCAGCCAGCACGCTCGGCCGCACGCTCTCGTCTCCCGGGGCCCACGCGTGCAGCCGCCGACCTCGCTTGCCCACCTCCGCCACCTGCACCTCTGCGTCCGGGTCCTCCCTCAGCCGGGCCACCACCCGCTCCACGTGCTGCCGGTACGCCAGCGCCGTGGCCCAGCCGTCACCAGGGCTGTCGGGGAAGTCGCCGCCAGGAGCTGAGCCCACAATCACAGTGGTAGCTTGTATCTTCTTCACCATCTGTAGTGTTGGCTTACGGCTGAGCCCCAATTGCTTCCTGTGGTGACCTGCGGATGGGGTGGGCAGTGGTTAACACTTGCTCAGTGGAATAGCGGTGCGGAGATGCTTGTACTGGGACATTAGACTGAGACATGGCAATGGGCTGAAGTACTGAATGTGCATCGCATACACCGAACAAGTAGGAGCGTGGGGTAGTAGCATCTTGGCACAGCGCAAACAGGCCATGTTCATCAACCTGGGTTAGCTTGTGCAGCCCGTGCCATGTTCGCCTGACTGCTCCCAAACCAGCCCAGGAGCAACAACAACAGCCCTAACTCCAGTACCTCATGCAATTCCCACGTACTATGTTTGTGTGCGGCCGGCGGCATGATTTAGGGCGTCATGCACAGCGCTGACAGGTCTCTCCTCGTTCGGTAAAAAAAAACTCCCGCCTGAGCCCACAAACATGACTGCCGCACCACTTGACGTATTGTGTAGGATGCCATAGGTTGATACTTGATAGCCATCATCGGTGCACATCACCCGCACGTGCATGGATATGGTGCCTGTGTACGCATCATGTCAGGCCCACGCCCATTTTTGAAGTTGTTAATTTTATTTCCGTATGTCCTTGCATGCCTAGTTAGTGTGTGAGTGCCTTGTACCTGGAGTAGTGGGCTGCCCCAGCCCCAGCGCTCCCCGTATGGCTGCCAGCACGCTCGGCCGTACGCTGTCGTCCCCCGGGGCCCACGCGTGCAGCCGCCGGCCGTGCTTCCCCACCTCCGCCACCTGCACCTCTGCGTCCGGGTCCTCCCTCAGCCGGGCCACCACCCGCTCCACGTGCTGCCGGTACGCCAGCGCCGTGGCCCAGCCGTCACCGGGGCTGTCGGTGAAGTCGCTGGCGGCAGCACTGCCAACCACGACTTTGACCCCGTCCACTGGGAACCTCAGAAGCAGCTGGCGCAGTTGTCTCGTTAGTCCGCTTCCCTTGGGCAGGCTTGGGGAGGGACTGGCCGGCCCAACAGTCCTGATGGGCAGAGGTGTAGCACCAGTGGTGGCTCTTGCTGCTGCTGATGCTCGGTGTTGCACCCTGAGGACCTGCACGCACGACAACGTACGGGAGCTCATTAAGCTTGCTGATAGCAGCATTCAAGGAGCTGTTGCTTCAAGACACCAGACAGCTGGCTACTTTGGTTGCACAAGGGCAGGGCTAGCAGCCAGGCACCATAGACGCCAACGACGTGTGCGCACGAAGGAAGGCTGTGTGTCCCCTGCTGCAAGGACGGAAGCATGACCCGGGCCACAAGCGGACAGCAATGCTAGGTGGTACACTTCAGGTGCAAGCCCTTACACGTCGCAATCTGTGGATCTGATGCACAGTAAACCAGACGAGAGTCCTGCAAGACGCGCGCAGTTGCTTGCACACGCTGTCCCGAAACCAGTCTCACAGTTGACCGCAGGTCCCCTGTTGACCGCAAGAAGGAATGCAGAAGTACGGTAGGCTGGGGACTTGCCACAGGAGGGTGACATGACACGCCCATGATGCACCACAGCTTCGTGAAAGTCTGCCAGCACTTGCCTCCTTGTGTGGACGCCCGTCTGCACTCTGGGAGGGCGCACCAAGTCCTGGAGACACGCCTCGGTCATACGTGCCGGCCCCATGCATAGTTGACAATGCGCCAGCTGTGCAAACGCGCTGCCTGCTAGATGACGTATATAGATGGTCATTCCTCACAGCCGTGTTGTGAAGCCGGAGCGAAAGCCGGCGGTGTTGCAGGTGGCCAAGCATGCTCCTGGGGTGCAGTTCAGGGCGACGCGACTTGCAATAATCTCTGCTATCTACGGATTTTCACCGGATACATTGATGGTTTGCCTGCTGCCCGGCCTACACTTGACTTCCTAATAGAACAGATGGCTTGCAGCTCTCGCGCCGTTTGCATGCGTGCTTATTGGGCCATAGTCGTACAGGGGTTTATTAGTATGTTGGAGTGTCCACATGGCAGTCGGTGACTGGTGAAAGGCACTAAAACGGTTGGGCCACGGTAGGACCTCCCCTGCTCCTCCATGGCCCCTGTCCCCGGCCTCCCGGTACATAGCCGCAGGCTCGTGCAAAGCAGTGCTAAATACGTGACACGCATTAATCTTGGACGTAACATGCATTAATCTTGGACGTACATGACTGCACGCTCACGTGGGGCAGCGTGGAGCTGGTCGGGTTCTGGGCATGGGATCCTGGGCGCTGACAGGGTCGTGTTACGTCCAGTGTTGCTCACCTGATTACGTCGGCCACAAGCCCCACCGTCATCTGCCGACGTGCCGAGCATGGATGCTGAAGGGCTGCCCCGATCGGGCCTGATGTTCCTGCACACATGTGTAGCCACAAGACCTGGGATCGTGGGAACACGCGCCAAAGGAGACAGATGTCTGCGTACCACGACCTGCTTCATACATACCACCTCAGCTCCACGCCTGTTTACGTCTGTCAATGCAGCAATTATTGACACCCATAGCGCCTGGAACCTCCCTCCAAATGCCCTTTGCTCTGTGTGACTGCTGCTGCCTGACCTCCCCTGTGCCTGACTGTCCCAATCCGGTGGCAACAGCTGCAGCATGCACCAGTCGGCTACGGCCCCTGTGCCCTGTTACAGCTGTACCGTAGCCTCCACACCGAAAACCTGAAAAGCGATGCGTAACAATTCAAAACAGGAGACGCTGTCAGCCGAAGGCCTAAAAATGCTGCTCTTATGGCTCACATTCGCAGAAGACGCTGTGATAAACATGAAGGTGGGCCACGACACGCTGGCAGCTAGGCTGGCCTCACACGCATCAGTCGAGCATAGTTGCTCCCAATCCACAGCCTGTCGTACCGGTTTCGAGTCGTTCATAGCCAACCCAGCATTCTGCACTTGCCACTCCATCGCAAGGACGCCCACGGCCTCGAGTGCGTGCCCACATACTGCTCAACTATAAACGCTTCTAAAACACCAAGGGCTATGGCAGGTCTCACTACAGCACCCGACCAGCACAACCATTTGACATTTGGTTGAGCTCAGCCTCTTTTAAGTAAGCGCCCGCCGAATGGCGGCCAGCACTTTCGGCCGCACGCTCTCGTCCCCAGGGGCCCACGCGCGCAGCCGCCGACCGTACTTCCCCACCTCCGCCACCTGCACCTCTGCCCCCGGGTCCTCCCTCAGCCGGGCCACCACCCGCTCCATGTGCTGCCGGTACGCCAGCGCCATGGCCCAGCCGTCACCGGGGCTGTCGGGGAAGTCGCCGCCGGCAGCAGAGCCCAGGTGTGTCATACGACCTTGTACACTCCTGTTTAACATGGGCCCTCGTGCATCACGGCTGAGACCTGTACCTTCTGGAAAGTCAGGGTACTTTCGCCGCCGACCTGAGGCACAGGAACGTCCACGGCCATGCCAAGTTACTCACCGTGCACGCCAAGCCCTTGCAAAGTGCACATAACGGCAGCATAGCGACAGGGGTTACACACACCACGACCACGGGCACGGGGCCGTCCAGTAGTGCCGTACGGTGAAGGTTGCAGGTGGATAAAGGGATCACATGCGTGCTTACGGTAACCTGAGACGGTTGGTTGCAGGATCACACGCAAGGGCCACTCGATGCCATTAGGGACGGGGCGCAAATGCCCTGGGCTCCTCCTTCTAGTACGCTGGGTACCGTGTCCTGCAACTGGTCTTGTTTGCTCGCATGCGCAAGCACTGTGACTGGCGGTCCGTTGGTGCAACAGTACCAGTTGTCCCAGGAGCGCACCAGCAAGCAACACGGTACTGTGTATCCCCCTGCATCTCCCCGCTGCACCACTTTTATGGAACGGCTAGCGGTCTAGCTGAAAACTTATTAGTAATACTTGCGCAACTTGGGAAAGCTCGAGGCCTTGAATTGGCCCACGAGATGCACCAAGGAAGGGTGCCAGACAAACTAAGCAACGCACGTGCTTCTGTCCACCACCAAACACGCGGAGAGTCTTTGCGTACGGCCTCTCAGTGCACAGGTTTTGCATGCGTACTCCATACCTTGCGTTCCCTGGGGCTCCAGCCCCAGCGCCCGCCGTATGGCTGCCAGCACGCTCGGCCGCACGCTGTCGTCCCCTGGGGCCCACGCACGCAGCCGCCGCCCCCTGTCGTCCACCTCCGCCACCTGCACCTGTGCGTCCGGGTCCTCCCTCAGCCGGGCGACCACCCGCTCCACGTGCCGCCGGTACGCCAGCGCCGTGGCCCAGCCATCCCCAGGGGTGTTGGGAAAGTCGCCGCAGGCAGCAGAGCCTAGGTGCACCGACCTGACAGCTATGAACTTGTGCATGTAAAGCCCTTGGCCCGCTGTCCGTGCAAGCCCTGACTCGGCTGGCAAGTCAGTGCCGACCTTCCGCCGGCCTGTGGGGCGTGTGGTGGGGCGGTAAGTTTGGTCTAGGGCATCAGACGGCATCGTTGGTTCTTTCTCAACGCAACGCTCAGCAAGTGTCTCCCTGGAGACGTCAAAGCGCCATACTGGGCAAGGAAGCACAGAACTGTTCGTCAAAGCGCCTGCAGGGGCCGCCCACGCTGTATATGATGGTTGGTGAGGATCTAGCAGTGGCAGGAGTGTGGCCATCGCCCGACGCTATTGGCATGATATCCACAAGTGCTGTACGCGCTGCAGCAACCACCCATCCTGTCCCACAGCCTTACTTCGCGTACGCGCCAGCGCCCCCCGTATGGCTGCCAGCACGCTCGGCCGCAAGCTCTCGTCTCCAGGAGCCCACGCGTGCAGCCGCCACCCCCTGTCGTCCACCTCCGCCACCTGCACCTCCGCGTCCGGGTCCTCCCTCAGCCGGGCCACCACCCGCTTCATGTGCTGCCGGTACGCCAGCGCCGTGGCCCAGCCGTCACCGGGGCTGTCAGGGAAGTCTCCGCCGGCAACAGAGCCGACGTTCACAGTCCTGGCATTTACAGACTTATGCATGTAAATGCCTCCGCCGGCCTTCCGATCGAGCCCTGATCCAGCCGGCAGGTCAGTGTGGACCTTCCGCCGGCCTGCGGTGGGTTCGGTGGGCAGTGGCCAGGGGGCTTTGGTGCAATACCCAGTGGAACGCCCAGCAGGAGTGCTCTGCAGGCGCCTAAGCGTGACACCGGACTGACCTTTTTGGTCGTGGGGAACGGTGGAACATTGGCAAACAGATGCGAGCTTAGGACCTTCGAGGACACCATCATACAGATTGGTCTTTTGCCCGGCTACCGCACTCATAAGATACTACTTGTGCCAGGGTACTGGGGCATACGGGTAGGGTCGATTGCGACCGCCAGATGCGACTCGCTTATACCCACAGGTGCTGCACACGCTTCCGCATCCTACTATGCTACCCAACAGCCTCACCGAGTGTACGCGCCAGGGCCGCCCTTATGGCGGCCAGCACTTTCGGCCGCACGCTCTCGTCCCCGGGGGCCCACGCGCGCAGCCGCCGGCCGTAAGCCCCAACCGCCGCCACCTGCACCTGTGCGTCCGGGTCCTCCCTCAGCCGGGCCACCACCCGCTCCACGTGCTGCCGGTACGCCAGCGCCGTGGCCCAGCCGTCACCGGGGCTGTCGGGGAAGTCGCTGGCGGCAGCACTGCCAACCGCTACTTTGACCCCATCAAGTTGGAGCCTCATAATGAGACGGCGCATTTGTCGTTGTCGTTCCAGCCCACTTCCCCAGGGCAGGCTTGGGGAGGGACTGGCCGGCCCAGCAGTCCTGGTGGGCAGAGGTGTAGCACCAGTGGAGGCTCTTGCTGCTGCTGGCGCTCGGCGCTGCACACAGAGGACCTGCACGCACAACAACGTACGGGAGCTCATTAAGCTTGCGGCTATGCAGCAGTATTAGGAGCTGCTGCTGTAGACACAAAACAGCTGGCTGTCCTTAATGCACCAGGGCAGGGTAGGCAGCCAGGCACCATGGATGAGGCCGACGGCCTGTGCATACCAAGAAAGGCTGTGTGTCGCCTACTGCAAGGACGTAAGCATGACCTGGGCCACACCAGCACTTGCCTCCTTGTGTGGACGCCCGCTTGAGCTGTCGGGGAGCGCACCAAGTCCTGCAGACACCCCTCGGCCAAGCGTGCTGCTGCCACGCAAAGGCGACAGTGCGGCAGCTGTGCAAACACGCTGTCTACTACATGGAGTCGAATAGTAATCATATCTCAGGGCTGTGCTGTGAAGCCGGTGCGAAAGCCCGCGCTGTTGCAGTTGCCCCGCCATGCTCACTGGAATCCAGGCTACGCAAGTTGCGAGCAGATCTGCTATTTATGCACTCCTAATTGATTTGGCGCCACGGCTTGCATGCCAGCCAAATCGGACTCGTGTGAAGCTAGGGCCTGTAGTTCCTCGCAGCAGCTCTGGCGCGGTTTGATGCGTTGTATCTGGAGCTACATGAACGGACAGGCCGACCTTATGTATGCGTCGATAATGTCTGGAGCTGAAAGGCTCCAATGCCACCCTCTCGGTTCTTGGGACTCCCCTGGTGTCCCTCTACATGGCTGGTGCGAGCGCTGGCGAAGCGCCAATGCATGCCGGTCTTATGCAGTGCAACCACAAGCAGACAACATACAAGACTTGAGCGCCCACGTGAAGACGCTCTGGTTCTGGGAACGGGACCTTGCAGCTTGGTCCTGCGTAGGCGTCCGCACACAGACTATGGTCACGGGTCAGCACAGGTCGTCTTTCCTGAAGCATATGGGGGCCCCTGGTGGGGGGATTACCACGCCAAGCGTTCACTTACCCATACGTTCCGCTGCACGTGTCTGCCGTTTGCCGCATATGCTAACACGTCGTACGGGGCTGGAGGCTTGGCACCTGGGCCCTGGGGCAACGAGGATACCATTACTGTGTGCCATTAAACGTTGCTGCTGTCAGGACGCCATAGACCCACATGCCCGATGTGGGGCATACTGCCGCATACTGCTCCCATCGATCGCCTGCCATTCGAACATTCTTGCACGTTACTGCGGTCAGACGCCATAAACCCACGTCGCACATGCCTCTCAACTCCGCTCCGAACCTGCAAATACCGTAGCACTCCACTCCCAACCTGTCCACCCTTCACTCGAATAAGCTGCTCAAGAAGAAGCACTAGAACGCCATACCGACGCGCCGCACCCCCTTCCCTAGGCCATACCGCCGGTCATGCATTGACCAACCCTGCGGCCTGCGGCGCCCTGCCCACCGCCGCTCCTTACACTTTCATAACGTCGACCCGCTTCCTAAACGGCCTGTTATACACTCGGGCCCTGGGCCCCAACCCTTGCCCCCATCCCTGGGCCCTGCGCCTTCTACTCCTACTTGTCCATTTTACTTGTACTTGTCCATGATGCGGCGCGCCTCCGACAGCGGGTCGTCCAGGTCCTTGCCGCCGCCGCTGCCGCCCTTCTTGCCGCTGCTGCTGCTGGGGGTCACGTCGACGGCGTCGTCCCCCTTGCCGCTCTGCGTCAGGAAGTAGTAGCCCACGCCCGCGAACAGCGCCAGGGTCACCACGCCGCTGATGACCTGCGCGGCAAGGAAACGGAGGCGAGCAGCAAACGGGCGCGTTGGGTGCGGTGCGGGTTGGGGGCGTTGGATGCCGTGCGCGTTGGGTGCTGCGTGCGTGCGGACCGGTATGGCTGCTGGCACGCAGCAAGCAGTAGGTGCGGTCAGGCGGTGCACAAGCGCTGCAACCGCGGATGACATACTTACTGGTACCGGCACATGCGGCAGACGGATTAGGACAGGCGGCAGGTGAGGCGGCTCTTATGGGAGCGCCACGCCATGTTGGGCAACCTACTTTGCGACACATGGCTGACACATGTACTGGTGCTCTTCGAAGCTGGTTGCACCGCGGGGTCAAGGGCCTGAACATGTCAGCTGTTGCTTTGTAGTTTGACACGTCGGCCCAACGCCACCGTCGTCCGCGTACGCATGGGTACCGCAAGCTGCCCCGGCCGGCCCTGTGACCCCTGTTTTTCCGCCGGGCCGGCTCAAATGTGTGCCAGCTGCTGCCGTCGCCCACCTTTTGCAGGAGCCAGAAGACCACCATGACACCCGCGATGGCAACGCCCGCCTTGGCAGCAGGCCGGGGTACGGTCTCCGGGACGAAGTCTGCCGCCTTGTCCACCAGACCGCTGGCAGTCCTGATGGCACCTGCAGCACGCGTCAACGGTAAGGCGATGTGGGTCGGCGAGGGCAAAAGCGGTTGGTGGTGTGACTGAGCCGTGGCTGGACAACAGGCGAAGCACGACGACAGAGAGCGATGTAGGCCACACGAAAACATTGCTGCAGGGTTTCGTGTGTTTGCGTGCCGGGACGGCGTAGCAGGGCGCTGGGGCCGGAGGTGCCGATTGAGGTCGTGGGTTGCAGCAGGGTGCATTCGAGGGTGCGTGCATTCCAGGCCGCAAACCCGGGCTGTCTTCAAGCGCCCAGTACTTGGACGGGGACAGCATGAAAGGGGACCGGCATGTGATATTTGCCCACCTGCCATGGCGTCGTCACTGTCCTTGCCCTTGGCTGCTTGGACACGAACCACCCCTCGCCGTGCGGTGACAGGGCGTAGCGTAAGGCGACACCCGGCGGACCTGTGCAGCGCACGAGTTGCACCAGTCTCGGGTATCAAACAGAGTTACTCATACATGTTTGCATGCGCGCCACAGAACCGTCGCTCCAGCATAAGCGCACCTTGGTGTTGCGGGTGTTGCGCATCGACGCGAAACTAGCTGAGTCTGCGAGTCAACATGTGAACAAGCGTGCCTCGTCACTGACATCCAATTGTCAGGAAACGCCGAGCCTGCCCCTAGGCCTGAGCCTTACCGCCATCGCAGGGCCGAGAGAGAGCGGCAGACAAGGTGATGCACAAAAGGATGTCAAGTGGCGTAGATTGTATAGCTGAAAAAGGTCTGCATACCGAGACACAACAGCGTAGAGATGCTGGGGAGTTGCAGGGGAGCTCCTGAGTACGGGATGAACTCCTAGAACCTGGACATCCGCTCATAACTCGTAGACAAATAACTTCTGTGGAAGCTTTTATGTATCCTATGCAGACAGCATGTAGGCCCAGTCTTGAGGCTGTGTCCATGGCTCCCCATCTACAGGCGCACTCACTATGCCTAATGGCCCTTACCTAACCTGGCAAGCTGACCTTGATACTTAGAAGTAAACCCATCTTGCTGGATGGACTCGGACGGCGGAGTACCATCGCCGCTGGCGGGTCCCCACCAGGGCATCCTGCGCAAGAGGCCCAGAAGCAGCCCTGGCATAGACGGCGGTCTCTACGATGATGGTCTGTTTGGTCCACCTCTGTTTGGCACGCCCCTCTCGGACCCGGACATCGACCCTCCCGCCCACACGTCCAAGCGCTATTTGTCAGAGGTAAGCAAAGTGGCTTTGCACCTCCTCAACCCACAATGGCTACGCTGCGGGCTCTGTATTACGGTGCCACTGCAGTACTTGATGGCATAGTAGGCCCTCCACATGTAACCCACCATAACTTGACCCTGACCTACTCGCCTTGTTCGTTGTGCTGCCTCACCCATCTTCCGATTTCCGCACCAGGTCATGGCCAATAATCTCACACGGCACATGAACCTCAGACCCAGCAACAGCGGGAGCGCTGGCGGGGGGCTATCTCCAGGCCTCCATGTGCCCGTGGGGCTTAGCGAGGGCGCGGGCGAAGGCGCCCAGGCCCCACCGCAGCCGCAGCCGTACCCACTACACCAGGCCCCCCATACCCCACCCGGAGCATGCAGCCCCCAGCTCACTGGGCTTTCAGAGATGAGCGAAGGCCAGGACCCGGAGGGAGCCAATGCCATGCTAACCAGCGACGTGTCCCTATCCGGGAAAGCATCGGCGCTGACGGCAGAGTCCACATCCGAAAGCGCGGACAGCGACCTCTTGCTGGACGAGCGGGCAGACGGGCTCACCGCTCTGCGCTGGGGCGCGAACTCCCTGCACCAACAGCTCATGCAGCAGCAAGCAGCAGCAGCGGCAGCGTCCGGTGCCAACGGCGACCCCGGGGCCCTACCCATCGGGTCCCCGGGCCCAGGGGACCTATCCTCTGCGCCTGGTGTGCCAGGGGCTATGCCGCATGGGACTTGGGCCGGTCTGACGCCCCCGCTGCCCCGGCGGCTGTCAGAAGCGGGCCAGCGCGGCAGCACCCTCCTGTCCCGGGGGCTGAGCACCTCCCGGGGACCTTTTACCGATCTGCCGTCCTCTCCCAGCGATACTCGTTTTGGTGGCCTGGACCTCCGGAAGACCGCCCTGCTGCGGTCACTGTCACGCAGGACGGAGGACCCGCTCTTTAGCGAGGTGGCAAACGCAGCCGGCATGGCCACGGCGTCAGGGGCTGGCTGCTGCCCCAGCCCTGGCGGGGAGCACCCGCACGTCAACGCGACCTCGGCGGTCGTGCCGGCTACTCCAGCCACAGCGGTAGCTGGGGCTGGACACACAGGCGGAGGGGCGGACGCTAGTGCCCTGCGGCACGCCGATGCTGCGAGCGCGGGGGCCGTTGCTGGCAGCAGCATGGGCGCTGCAAGCCACAGAGCTGCGTACAGCACACCTGGATTGGGGGGCCTTCGGGGAGCTTTCGCTGGCACCATGGGGCCCGGGGCAACGCCCGGGCTGGGGCCCTTTGGGCAAGGCGGGAGCGTGGGTTCGGGGATGGGGGCGGGGGCAGGTTTAGGCGGGCTGCCGTTTGGGGCCAGTCCGATGCGGCCTGTCTCCCGTTCGGACAGCGTTGTATCCGACTTCATGGACACCAGCAGCAACAGCGGCTTGGACGGTGGGTCAGGCGGGGTGGACGTGGAGCAGGTCGCAGCTGCCCTCAGACTTACCCCACAGGACCAGGACGGAGGCTTGGGGGCAGGGCTGGGGCTCGCGGCGGGGAGGGTGGAGCGGTCAGGCCTGAGCGTCAGCAGTGGGGTCCGAGATGGGCTGGTAATAGGTGGAGGGTTGGCTGCTGCTGCAGCGAACGTGGGCGAGCCTTTGGGGGCAAACGGCTCAGGGGGGGTGGGGACGGCTGTAGGGGGGAGGTGTACCGGAGGCGGTGCGGAGGCGGGCGGGGCGTTCAGGCCGGGTTCATGGGGCGGGACTAGCCCGCGGTGCGAGGGGGCGGCGCAGCTTGGGGGTGCGAGCCCTGGCCCTAGCCCAGGGCATGGGCTGGGAGCGAATGCGCGGTCGCCGGGTGGGCAGCAGGCGGTTGGGGTGTCCCCGTGGGTAACACCACCGCAAGAGGCGTGGGGTGGTGCTGCCCCTGGGGCAGGCGCGCGCGCGGCGGCTGCAGACAGGGGAGCAGCAGCGAGTCCAGGCGGCTCATAGTATGAAGCGTTGTGGTTGCGACCGTTGCGTACTTGCTGTTGCTGAGGTTGGCATTGGGTTGCGGTCCTGACAGGCACTGAGGTCGGGTTCTGCGGCCACGTGCCTTGTGGCCCACCTTGGCTTGTCGCATGTATGGGGTCTGTGATACCCGCGATGCACCTACGACGTGGTGGCGCATTGGTGAATTTGCAATGCATCATGGCAATGAGTACGCTTTGCACGAGGCATGGTGGTGGCTTAGCATGAGGTTGCGCTACTTGGTGGCAAAGCAGTGTTCGTTGGCAAGCGCGCTGTGGGTTAACCAGGATTACGTGTATACCCTGTGAGCTGTCTGCACGTGCTTGCCTTGCCAGACGGTAGGTAGGGCGCACCAGTTTCAGCACGGGTCGCATAAGGTGACGTTGGTGTATATGAACATATTAGGGAGCATGCCAGGGATTTGCGACGCCGGTCCCTGCGAGCGTTTGGTGGCGTTGCCCATGTGTTTGGGCCAGACCAGATGGGAAGCCGTGCCATTTGTTCAGCAAGTCACATTCGAGGCCTAGGCTGGGCGGATCCAGCAACAGGGGGCACATGGCTTATGCAACTGCTGATCTGATTGTACTGTTGCGTGCCCTGTGTACGCCTGGGAGGTACCGTATAGGATCTAGCCATACGTCCCGTCCGCAGGAGGTCAAGCTTGACGTATAGCTCGTGTTCAGAAATAGGCCATGCGCTCCTGCCGCGGAGGCAGGGCGCAAGTATGTGGCTAAGTCGACAGATCAGGTCTCTGCGTGGTGTTTGTTCTTGTAGATGTATGGAGAGGCATCGCCCGTGTGGGAGGATGCTTCACTACTGATGGACTTGCGCCGCCTTAGGCCTAGTATCGCCTGCAGCATCAAATGCTGGGGGGATGCTCTTGACCGTACCGCCCGTGCAGTACGGCCCGTGCAGTAGTCCTGTGAGAGCTGGTGCGAGTGTAGACAGTTTCCGTGGCGGGCCCTGCCCCTGGGCCCTAGCCGCTTTGAACGGTGGAGGCACGGCCGCACGGGCCAACCAAGGCCCTAGCGTTGGGTTCGCACAGCGGTGTGGTCCCAGTATACTTTCACTTCGAACGTGGTGTAATAATTCTTCAACTATGCTACCAACATCTACGCATCCTTTAGCAGCTCATGACGCAGCCCTATAGCCGACGCAGTCAGCGGCTTACTCAGCGGACGCCCCCGATGCATGACCTCGATATTGCCTTCACCGTATCCAAGCAAGCCACGCACGTCCGGTTCACAACAGCGTGGGATACGGTACGGTGCTATACCTGTCCCGCCAGGCAGCCTGCTCTTCCCCTGGGCCACACCACTGCTTCATACCACATCTAAGCTGGTCGCCTGCTCACGGCCACAGCGTCCCTCAAGCCCACATGCATCAACATCCAGCGTTGCAGTACAACTCTTGCCCCACTCCTGCGCGCGGCGGGCTAAATTTAACCACGCCCTCGTGTCCGATAAACATTACGCCATTGAAAAATCAAAAATGCAATCACACGCACCCCCTAAGGGCACATGAGGCTCTCGCGGGTGCTGACGCCCGTGTCGGGGTTGGTGCCGTCCGCGATGGCGCACAGCGCCTTCTGCACGTCCTTGCGCAGCACCACGTCCGTCCAGTCGCTGCCAGTGATCTTGACGTTTACGAACTGCAGCGCAAGAAGCCGCACGATTTAAAATGGGAGATCTGTGCGTGAGACGGAACAGTGTAGCGTGTCCTGAGGTGCCGGTCGACCAGTCGTAGGTACGAGGCAGGCGCGAAGTGGGCTGCGTTGGCGCCACCGCCATGCTTCCATGGCAACAGTACCGGTACCTACTGGTATCCTAGGCCGTCTGCGAGCATCCCCGCGCTTGCCAATTCAGGAGGCTAACGCGCCGCCATAGCATGCCTTCCATTCACGCCACTCTGCGGCAGTCACACCCCTTGCCATCCGCCCACAACCCCCTGCTTGCGGTACCCCAGCGTTTCACGGAAAATGCCCCTCACCTGCGCGTTGTTGACGAGAGCTAGGTGATGAGTCTCCATTTATACCATTCTGCAGCAGCCAAACCCCTTCCCACACACACCCCCCGCCTTCTACTTGCGGTGCCCTAGCGCTTCACGCACCAGCCTCGACCCCCACCTGCGCGTTGTTGACGAAGGCGCCCTCCAGCACCGCGTTCGTGAAGTCCGCGTCCTCGTAGTTGCCGCTCTCCAGGTCGGCGTTGCGCAGGTTGGCGCCCTTGAAGCTGGCGCCCTCCGACAGCGAGCCGAACAGCGACACGCCCTCCAGGTTGGTGCCCGCCATGATGGTCTGCAGGAAAGGCAACCAAAGAGAGGCAAAGTCAAAGAACCCCAAACCAGCACGGAGAGCAGAGGGGTTTGCACGGGAGCGGGGAAAAGATGAGATGGGAATTGCTGAATCGGCGTCGCATTTCATGGGTTATGGGAGCAATGCGGGTGTGTTGGGGAGAGAGGGGAGCTTTTGGGTGGCATGTGTGTCCACTAGCAACACGCCCTCCACGTTGGTGCCCGCCAGGATGGTCTGCGGCGGGAGGGGCATTGCAGCGGCAGGGCGTTGCGGCAGTGGCTGCTGGTTGCGGAGCATTGTGCACACCGCCATAACGGTGTTTCAAGGTGATACGTGGCTGCCAATACCGCGCCGCTACTTTCATTCGCGAAACCTTCATCCTGGAGACAGCCGTGAGCCATGCCGCTCACTCCGTATGCCTGTGCGAGGATGCCATTTGTGCGATCTCTGGCAGCTCATCGTCAATACAACCTCCCGCGTCGGCGCCCTCGAGGATGGCAGCACGTGCGGTCTGGTGCCAGCGTGCATCATGCCAGGTAGGCGCCGGCGCGGTATGTTGCCAACGTGCTGCGCGCTGCACGCTTTGCCACATGAGTGGCAGGCGTTGCCTGAGCCCTACCATGCACCCCGCCAGGAGCGAACCACACCGCAACCCACCCTGCGCAGGTTGGCCTTGGTCAGCTTGTACTTACGCAGGTCCTGCCCGGTAAGGTCCTTGCCTGCAGCACCACGCGCATGGTGAAGTGCTGCATCACGGCTCTTCAATTGTATCCAGCAAAGTACTGCGCAAGCTTGTAGCCTTACTGGCCGTTGTTTACGCATTTAAGGACCATATCGGGCATTATTTGGCCAGGGAAGCGGGGTACCTTGCTGCTCCGACCCACAAACGACACCACCAAACTGCACCTCCCCGCTAGCCGCACGTCTGCCCGTGGCCTGGTGCCACGCGAACACCTGTGACCCCCCAACCCGTTCATTCTCCCAGCATTACCGTACACCCGCCCTGACCTGCAAGCGACTCAGACACGCCGCCGCCTCCCGACACGGCCAGGGCGTCCATAGGCATCAGGGTGAGGGAGGCGGCGGAGGCAACCGCCAGCAGCCCGGCAGCCAGGTGGCGGGGCAGCTCCGAGTCCTGCAACGGTCGGGAACGTGATGTGCCTTATTACGTGTCTTAGGGGATGGGCGCTGAGGCGGAGGGGACTGCGGTGGTGAGAGCCAGGATAAGCGGAGGGCACGCCCGTGTTGAGTGCAGAGCTGCATACTACACGAAGCGCTGTGAAGCAGTGAAACAGGTGTGCGGCGTTGGGGAGCAGAAGGCTGGGTATGGGATGGGGTAAGTCATGGCTCCTGGGTGATGGTGTTGAGGCGGGCTGCTCCGGGCAGCAGGTGGCTGTGGCGGAGGCGGAGGAGGAGGAGGTGGTTGTGCAAGCTAATGGGACCTGAATCGCCCGAGCCCACCTGCTTGGCAGCCTTGCACGCCACGGCGCGCCGCGAGCTAAACGCTGCAGATGACAGTGGAGCTGTGATGTTAGCGGAGAACAGATCGCGAGCGGAATCGCGGTCTGGTCGACGGAACGCATGCTGCAAAGTCGGAAGGTTGCTTTTACCTGCAGAGGGCCGCTGAGACGGCTTAGTTGCATTGCATGAGGCCTGCATTGATAGCCGAGACGTCCACTGTAAGCAATATAGCGACCGGGGCCTCCCGCGTGGCGCAAGCCACACGTCAGGTGCTGCAGAATCAAGCCGAGCAGGTGCATACCTGAGACGTGCGGCTCATGAGCGCCATCTTCTTCTTGTATGTTTCAAGTCAAGCGACAGAGCAAGGTACGCGCTACACGTCGGAGACTCGGAGTTGGCTTCTAGAAGTAAATGCAGCCGGAGGTACCAGTGCGGTAGAAGTAAGGCGAAACACGCGCGAAGCCGCGACGCAGGAGCCCCGTGGCTGCTGGAGTTCGAGTTCGGTGGGGACCGTTGGGTGGTTGCGCTGAATGGGCCGAATTTTGCCCGAATGCGTACCTTCACGGCTTCAGGGCGTACCCTGTGATGCCGCTGACCGTTGCTTGCGTCGGCGTTGCTCTTATACACATATACCCGGACGACGACTCCCACACTCGTCTTACCATACTCACAGACAACACCCACTTGACCCCACCTCCCCTTTCCTCCGCCTGTGAGCCCCCTGTTTCTGCAGTCACACGCTAGTTTCCCTCCTTATTTATCAACCCATTTGAATTTCAGGAAGCACAGTCGCAATCATGAACAGCGCAACGGAGCGTCTCCGGGTGCTTACGCTGCAATTGACAGCCGGTCAGGCGACGCAACAGCGCCTGGACTTCTGCCCAAAGGACATGAACGACTTCATTACATATGACAACAAGCAGTTGCGGGAGACTATATTCGAGTTCCTGAAGGTGCGTCGACACAACTCTTGCTAACTCACTCAAGCGGCGGGCATGACTGCAGCCCTACATAGCGTTGCAACGTAGCAGCAATCACATTGCTTGAAAAAAGAATGAGCTCCGCACGCCTGCTTTTTTGCGACTTGGAGAGTGGTGGCAGTTGCCATGTCGCTGACGTGGAATGTTCGGGCCGTCTGTTGTGGGCACACCCGTTGGCAGGACGACATCTACCGCCCAAATTACTATCAGAGTCTTATGGAGTTCCGTGAACAGACGCTGCAGCGGTTGCAGAAGTTTGTCGCCCAGAAGTTCTTCTCTGTCCGCGACTATGTCAACGGTGAGGGCAAATTGGCAAATTGGCTGACGCGTCATGCTATTACCAATCTGTATCGTTGCTCAAGGCGCGCCTGTGCCTGACTGTGCGCCCACGCCCGCTCGCTTAGCCTCGGCACACGTGCCCCTGCGGCGGCCCCCGGACTCCCATCCACGCCCCTTCCGCATTGCTTTCGCCATTTTCCCAAACCCCCCAGACCCCCGCCGCTTCATCGCGGCCCTGGAGTGCCTCATGTACGCCGACTACTCGCTGGCCATCAAGGCGGGCGTGCATTTCACGCTGTGCGGCGGCACCATCGCCAAGCTGGGCACGGCCTACCACCATGCCAAGTACCTGCCGGGCATCGACGACCTGTCGCTGCCGGGCTGCTTCGGCATGGTGGGCACGGGATGCGGGAAAGCTCTATGTTGGGGGGAGCATTTCGGGCAGCCGCCCATGTTGTTCAGTGAGACGAAGGCTGGGGTTGAGACCGGTGTTACTTTAGGCCGGCACAGCACGCTGCACAGCACAGCGCGACAGCATGGGTCTCCTCATTAGGGGCGAAGGTATACGCAAGGGACTAATTGAGTGTAAGCAAGGGCTAGATGACGAGGAGAGTGGTAGTCAAGGCTGGACACGAGCGCACACAGGCGTTGCACAACGGTGCAATAACCATAGGGCATGTCTCCACGACGAATGCTAGGGACACGGCGCGAGCGTCCGGTGAACCTACATGCACCGTGCTACTGCATGCCCAGTGTCACACGCTGTTCGGCACTTCACGCCCTTGCTTTCCCGCAGACGGAGCTGGGCCACGGCAGCAACGTGATGGGCATCGAGACCACGGCGGTGTACGACCCGGCCAGCAAGAGCTTCGTGCTGCACACGCCCACGGACGAGGCGTCCAAGTACTGGATCGGCGGCAGCGGGCAGCACGGCAAGGTGTGCTCCGTGTTCGCGCAGCTCACCGTGGGCGGCCAGTGGCAGGTGAGAACGGGTAGCCAAGGGGGCTGGTGAGACAGGGTACCACAGCAGGTTGTGGCCAGGGTCGGTGCACGTGCAGTGTGTGCATGGCCGTACTGGAGAGTGGTTCAAGCTGCAGCTTGCGGTGACGGGCAGCTGGAGGCGCGGTACGGTAGGCTGCTGCGCAAGCAGGACGGCTGAGCCGGTGGCACATGCTTGCCGGTGCCCTTACCAGCTCAGCCTCACATACCGGTATTCCACGGAAGCACCCTCTTTTTAACCCCTACCGCTCAGTGCATTTCCTCCGCAACTCATTCCTCCCTTCACTCCGGGCCCCAAGGCCGCACATATGCAAAGGTGCTTTCCCCGCATCAGAACCATTCCCCTGCCCAACCAGAACCAGGGCTCACTCTGGTGCCTCTCACTCAAACCCACGCCTCCTCCCTTACTCTCGCTCCAGGGCCCCCACGTGTTTGTGGTGCGCATCCGCGACGACGCTGGCCGCCTCATGCCCGGCGTGCGCATCAAGGACCAGGGCCCCAAGATGGGCCTCAACGGAGTGGACAACGGCCGCATATGGTTCGACCACGTGCGCGTGCCGCGCGAGGTGCGTTTTGTATGCCCGAGTCCACGCATGCTGAAATGGCGTAACTCCATGTTCCCTGCAGTCACTCCTGGGTCCTGGCCCCGTGTTACCTGCCGCTGCACGTGCGGCTTGCAGCTGCAAATGCTGCAGCACCTGCTTCACACCTCTCGCCCATCCTGCTGCAAGTCGTGTCAGCATGTTTCCTGGAGGCTAAGGCTGGGTTGCGACAATGTACCCCACAATGCCACGTGACACACGTGCCCGCCGCCCTGACGCTGCTTGCGCTCCTCTTCACAGGACATGCTGGACGCGTTCGCCAGCGTGTCGGAGGACGGCACCTACACCTCGTCCATCCCCAGCGTGTCGGCGCGCTTCGGCACCGTGGTGGGGGGGCTCACGACGGGTGAGTTGCCCACGATTGCCGGGACTGATTGCCGTAGCTCAGTTGCTTCACCGCCACCGTACCAAGCTCGTAAGCTCATGGGCGCTCCAGTGTCCATAACACGATCACACGTGCTGTGTACTGCCAACTGCGTTACCCAGCAGCCTCGTGGATCCTGCCAAACCTCGTGACCCGCCTTTGCACCCATTCGCCGGTAAACCCGTGTCCGTCCACCAACCGCTTCCGCCCTTGCAGGTCGCGTGCTGATTGCCAGCGGGGCAGTGGACGGCGCCAAGCTGGCGGTGACCATCGCGCTGCGCTACTCGTTCTCGCGGCCGCAGTTTGGCGACCGCCTGGTGGCCGACTACGTGACGCACAAGGACCGCCTGCTGCCCGCGCTGGCGCAGACGTACGCGCTGCACTTCGGCATCAAGCACCTCAAGGTGAGGGCATGGGTTGCGGGATATCAGTCAGGGTAGCGGGAATCCGGAGCAAGGTCTTGAAGGTGGGCCGCTCCCTGCAGGTGCCTGCAGCTGTGCTGTCCCACGACATGGGTACGACGCAAATGATGCAACAGTCGGCGTAAGGCCACCAGGCCGTTGCAGTGCGATACCAACCACTGCGCGCACACAGAACACCACAACGGACCCTCGATCGCTACCGCTCACCCTTCCCTGTTCCCTCCTCTCAGGACCTGGTCGGCCGCAAGCGCGCCTCCGACGCCAAGGCCATCCACGTGCTGAGCAGCGGCATCAAAGCCGCCGCAACGTGGGGCCGTGTGGAGGTGATGCAGGTGGGCAGCGGCTACTGAAACAGGAGTAGGGAGTGGATGTGTTTAGAGGATGGATGGGTTTGGTTGAGGGTGGCGCTGTTGTTGGAATACGTGGCAAGGCATTGCTCTGCTGTGATGACCGTCTTGCCTGGGCGCCAGGCGGCACAGTGCATAATAACCATGTTCAGTACGGCGCCGGGTCAGTCTAGTGCCCTGTTGTTGCTGGCCCCTAATGCCATGGACAATACAACAGCCTAAGGGCCAACACGTTGCATCCGCACCTTTGTTGTTTCTGCCGCAGGACTGCCGTGAGTGCTGCGGCGGAATGGGGTTCCTGTCGGCCAACAAGATCGGGCCGCTTATGACGGACATGAACGTGGACGGTGAGAGCACCGGAATGGGCAGAGGCTGGTGCCGGTGCCCGTTTTTGCGGTGGCGGCAACAAGGGGTGCTTGCACAGACTCAGGGCAAGGGGCCATACGCGGGTCGAAATGCTGATACTGCTAATGGCACGAATATGGTCTAGAACCCGCCATCAGCCGCCCCACGGGTACCCGTACACGCAACTCATAGTTGAAGCCTGTACAGCCTCAGCTTCAACCGCCTCGACGCTTACCTACCGCCCTCCGTCCCCTTCCCTTCGCCCTCCTGCCCCCTCAGTCACGTTCGAGGGCGACAACACGGTGATGATGCAGCAGGTGGCGCGCGCCGTGCTGGACGACAAGGACCGCATGCGCGCTGCCGCCGCCGCGGTGGCCAACCCGCCCGCGGCCGGGCAGCTGGCGGCGGGCGCCGCGGGCTGCGCGCGCAGCCTGCAGGCGCTGCTGGCGGCGAGGGAGAGCGCGCTGGCGGCCACGGTAAGCAGGAGACACCGGCTGGGGCAGGCGCTGGAGAATTTTGGGTGTGCCAGCCTGTTGCTCGGCCAGTACCCTACGTTTATGAGTTCGTCCGAGCCTGGTTGGTAAGGAGGTTTTGTTTGGATAGCTGCTCATGGCGGGTTGGTTACTGTGTGCGGTGCAGATCGGCGGCGAGATTGCGGCCGCGGTGGGCCGCGCGTCCGAGCCGGCGGCCAAGGCGGCGGCGGGGGCGGCCGCCTTCGACTCGCAGCTGGACGTGGTGGTGCGGCTGGGCTGGGCGTACGTGGAGCGCTTCTGCCACGAGAACCTGCTGCAGGTGGGGAACAAGGGGTCTAAACCAGGGAAGGGCATTGTGGGAGTCAGTGGCTGCGTGGTGGGGGTGGGCAAGTGTAGATGACACACATAGTGGAGCACTATGGCGCATGTGTGTACACATTTGGCAACACGCCGTGTTGATGAGCGCCAAGCTGCGGACGCTACACCGCGTGGAAGGCTTCCCTAGGCTTTACGTTTGGAGTCTTGCGTTTAGCCCGTGCTTACCACCCGGCACCAACCCCCATGCCACCTATTTCCCTTGCCGCGCCGCCCCCGCAGGAGGTGGAGCGCGCCCCCGCCCCGCTGCGCCCCGCGCTGTCGGCCCTGGCGCAGCTGTACGCCCTGACCCGCATCCGCCGCTCCCTGGCCTGCTACATGAGCGCCGGCCTGCTCAACCGCGCCGATGCGGTGGCGCTGCGCACCGCCGTACACGAGCTGTACGGCACGCTGACGGCGGCGCCCGCTGGGGGGCGGTGCGCGGCGCTGGCGCTGTGCGATGCGTTCGGCATCCCCGACCACCTGCTGCAGGCACCCATTGCGACGGACTGGCGCAAGATCTGATCCCGGGTCAGCAGGGCAGGGGCGGATTCTGGCTGTACGTGGTAAGGGTGAGAGGGCGAGGTCAATGGCAGGCAGTGCGGGAAGCTTTGGGGATCTGATGAACAGCACAGGCAGCGTGGAAGCTGGGTGTAGGAGGGCTGCGTAGTGTCGATATGAGGTAGGCCTCGGGTAGCGTGGGACCTGGTGAGGCGAGGTGCAGAGCCGAGAGCTGTAAGGCAGCCAAGGGTGGGGAGCATATTGCTCTTGCCCGTCATAAAGGTCAAATGTGCCATTCGAACCTAGTTTCCTGACAGTTGGAGTGTGCGTCGTCCGCTTGCGTGCGCATACTTGAGCGTCACGATTAGCCGTATGCGTTGTCGGTGTGAGGGTTTGACAGTCGGACCGAGCTTGAGAGCCTGGCAAATGCACTGCAAGTGGCATCTTGTGCAATAGTCACGAATACCATGCGCATGGTGCGTGGCGGTACAGCTTTGTACTGGTCCATGTTGCAACCAAGATTGATTGCAACGTGCGGTAGGAGTTTGCCCTCGAACACCCGCGGAGCTGCTCATTATTCTATTGGTCCTGGCGTACATTTGTCGTGTCCTGCGTGCGCTCCTCTGTCAGCCGCTGCTATCTGATGCTATGCATCTTCCTGAACGGTATTGCGTACGCACTTAGAAATGTAGTATTGAGACGCTGCCCACATGGCTGTTGTGTGGGCGACGGCACGTGGCCCCACCTCCGAACTTGCAGCATGGACTGGCCTGTAAGAAGGCGATCTTCTCTCTACTATGTATTGGACATTACTGGAGAGATGGAGTCATGGAGGCAGGGGATCCGCTACCTGTACGGCATGGCGATACTGGGGGCCTGCTGGGCGCTCGAGGGCGTAGCAGCCGTCGCGCTGCTGTCGTTGGCTAGCGTTGGCTGCCGTTCGGTCTGCCTCTTGCACCAACTGGTCCAGTATGCCTTTGCGCTTGCTTGAGAGTGAGGCCTCATGTTCGGCGACAAAGCAGTTCCTGAGCACGGGTGAGTCCTTTTGGATGGGGAGCGTTGGGGAGCGAGGGCTGTAGTGCTGGGTCATACGTCAATCATGGCAGCACACATCCAGCGTTATATCCGAAATACATGTTTTAGTACACGATACGTTTGTGGAGGAGTTGCTTGTATCGCCTTACAACAGCGCGGACCATTTGCGAACTCTACACCAGCGCCTTGCGGAACTACCTGCGCCTTTTCATGTAAGCCTACACCAGCAGTCTATCTAGAAATCATTGGCATAACACGTTGCTTGGCCCTGCAGCAGAAGCCTCCCATGCTACATGCCAAGCGACGATGACAGGATTTCCCTGCCAGCCCTGTTTTCATCAACTTTCCATATCCCATCTTTTTGGATAAATACAGAGGGACTGACCGGTTAAGAGTCCCGCTGCACCCGACTGCGGTTGTAAGTCTGCGGCCCGCCAGGAGTCACCTCAGTCCGCCCACCAGGAGAGCACCCCAGCTGCCAACATTCGGCTGCAGAGGATGGAGACGGCATCTTTACATGATAGCAGGGGCTTCCAGATGATGAAACATTCATCAAAGGTGATTAAAGCGGAACGAAGTATATGACCGGGCGGGTTCCCAAGTGGGGGACTGAGAACGTTGTGGCAGGGGGTGGAGTGCGTCGAGGGGAACTTTGGCTTGCTGCAGTGTGCTGGGCATCGGGCCAGAATTGGAGCGGAACACAAGGATTCCTGCGCAGCATAATCAACCAGATAAGACCTCAAGCAAAGCCACGACACGGAAAAGGGGGCTCCAATGCTGAGGCGTGTCGTAGCTCCGTACTGGTACATGCATTCGTTGCGCGCCAGACTGGTACCAGTACCAGATATGTCCATCCGGCTTCTGCCATGATGTCCTTAAGAGCTACCCTTGCATGTTATTGCGCAGGATCCTCAACCCTGGTATCAGGGGATAGACTTGCGCCAACACACAACCATTCGCCGGCTTGGCCGCGGCGGCTTCGGTGTGGTGACCCTGGCCGCGGTTGAGGTTCCAGACGGGGGCACCCAACACATGGCTGTCAAGTCCCTGCTACCATTTACGCATAAGCACCCGGATATGCCAGAGGACCCAGAGGACCTACAGCATCTCCAGCGGACCGCACGGCGGGAGGTGGAGGGCATGAAGGTCATGCAGGGCAGCCCGCACGCCATTGAGTTTTACGGCAGCAGCTTGGACTACGTGTCCGGGGAGGAGCTCAGCGCACCGCAGCAAGAGTACCAGCTGTACATGGAGGTGGCAAAGGGGACCCTGGAAGACGAGCTGGTGAGTGGACTGAGGAGTTGGATTTGCTTGGAACCACGGACCCAAGCATATACGTGGCTTGAAATGCCGAGCCCCGCAGCGCTAACCCCAGTAATGACCGCCCGTGTCAGCGCTCTTTGATCGTTTCTGTAATTGTATCACACACCAGTATGCTTGGGCTGCATCCTACTTCACATGTGCCCCGAGCGCAGTTCTGCTGAGTCACACGTACCCTTGCGCAGCACCCTGGTAGCACGTGGCATCTAACCTACATACTACGAGTTATTCATGCCCCTGCCCGCCCTGCGCCCGCAGAAAGCCGCTGTCCTGGCCAAGCCCCGCTGCGGGTCCGGCAAACGTGAAGGCCTGCTTCTGCCCGAGGTGCGCGTGGCGGAGCTGGGCTACGTGCTGCTGTCTGCGCTAATACACATGAACCGCCAGGGCTACGCCCACTGCGACATCAAGCCCGAGAACGTCTTTGTCATGGCGGACGGCAGCTTCCGGCTGGGAGACCCGGGCGTTGCCTGCGCCGCGAACGCGTCGGGTGTGCTGGAGCACGATGCGGGCACGCTCTATTTCATCTCGCCCGAGATGTGGAGGCGGTTCACCGGCAAGGCGTGCCCGTACCCCGTCACGCTCAAGACCGACGTGTACTCCGTGGCCAGGCTGCTGGGGTTGTGCGCTGTGTGGTACGACGAGATGGTGTCGTGGGAGCAGTACATGAAGTGGGAGAAGGAGCTGCCCGACTGCGTGCCCGCTGGGCTGCAGGAGCTGATCGCGTCCATGGTCGAGGAGGACCCCACCGAGCGGCCCTCACCGCTGGAGGCGCTGGACAACAAGTGGCTGGTGGGGACCCTGCGGGGGGACAGAAAGGAGGAGGGACAGCAGCAGCAGGAGGACACGGCTGATGAGGCGGGCACAGCGCCAGCAGCGACGGCAGTTGCAGAGGGTCCTTCACCCGCAGATGCGTGGTGGTGAGGGACAGGCCCTAGTGGGGGATCTGGGCTGTCAACGGGCGACGGGGCGGGAAAAGCAGGGACAGGGGTTAATTGGGCTCGATGAAAGATGATCATCAGCGAATGTGCGGAAGATGTTGCTGGAAAGCTGCACGAATAATGGGGCGTCCTGGCCGAGGGCACGGCACGTGTGAAGGCGCTTTACGACGGACAGGTGTGCTTGTCGCAGATGTAGTTTTATGATGCTGGCAATTTTGTGGTGCTGGCAGCTGTGCCCACGGGAGTTTTGTGGTGCCCTGGCTGTGCCATGTTGGCCTCGGCTGAGTACCAATGCACGTATGCTGACGTATGCCTTGTGAGCAATGTAACCTGATGTGACTGCTTGTAGTAGGATGCCGACTGACTGTTACAACGCACCGCCATTGGCATGATGGACCCAGCCAGCTTCTTACTCAACCACGCATGTTGCGCCCAACCCTGGGGCACAGGGCTGGAGCTGGCTGGAGCATAGTTGTGTTGAGTGGCATGGTCGGGACAGGTCGGGTTCACGAAGCATCGTGTGGCCACACCACCTGGAATGAAACACGACGTCCCAGAAGTGAAGTTTGCAATGTACGGCATCACACCAAATGTTACAAACGGATGCACACGCACATTACTGGCCACCACCCACCAGTATACCGGCGACACGCTACAAGGCTGAGAGGGGTCAGGAGTGGGAAACATGGAAGGCGAATCCCGTGCTGACCCACGGTCCTTTTCCCCAACCATGGTCCCGTGTGAAAGGGGCTGCGGACCTGGGGCTCAAAGACTGCAACTACCGTACGCATACAGGTACGCAACAGTACCAGAGGACAGTTTAGCCAAAGCCCAAAGGACTGGCTTCAATATCCTGATTGCACATGTATGACCCCGGGAGGCGGCCAGGCCAGCCGGAAGGCAGCCCAAGGCTCGAGCCGAAGGGGGTGTGGGTTAGCTGGTCCTGAGCCCCCGCAAGGTACCCCTGGGTTTGGGCTTTTGGTGGTGCTGGTGCTTGTCTGTGCTGGTTGGGCTTTGGACTTCCGCTGGCCTTCTCGATTGCGGGAGCGTCATTGCTATACAGCCGCCAAGGCGATGCCCCCAGCTCACTGCACACAGCGCAGCTGATCTCCGTGCGTGTCGTCGCGCCGAAACCGGTACCGGCGCCAAGCTTCCGAGTGCGCTGGTTCTGCCGTGGGTGAGTTATGCCCTTGAATAAACGTCAATACGATACGGATACCTAGGCATTACTGTAACTGTGCACTGTCCGCTACTGCCCTTGCAGTTTACCACGGTCAACCCGGCTTGTTGACTTTAAATTTTCCCAGTGCTGATAGTATAGATAACCATGCCCGCTTCTTCAATTTTTAACTGGTTCAGCCGGCCTAACAGCAAAAGCACCCTCGATGGACGGGGGCCCAACAGCCTGAGCGAAGAGCCAGAACCCTATAATCGTTTGACACCCTTTGAGGTCGGATCACTCCTGACAAGTCTTGCAGAGGCTCAGAAGCGAAAGGTATTGGGACATTCCGACGTGCCCTTGAATCTGCAGTCATCTTCGTTCTCACGTCTCATCTTCGTACTCACGTTACTGTAAATAATTAGCACTTACTTTTCATTGCAGGAGAGCTTGGTGGGCCATGAGCTTGGTGGTCTCTCGGCTACGGCTCGGCCTTGCTCACCACGACGTTGCCGGCAGGACGGCAGCAGCTGCAGCGGATCCAGCAGCAGCTGCAGCAAGGACATCGGCCCCAGCACCAGCAGCACTGCTCCCGCCCTGCCCACAGCGAGCAGCTGCCGTCAAGAAGCAGCAGCGTTGGCAGGCTGCGCTGCCGTGTCTGAGCAGCAGGGCAGCCCCTGTCCCAACAAGCAACTTGCGGACGACTGCTCACCGCAGGTGGGCTATAGTGATGCACACCTGTTGCGGCGCTGTGGCCACGGCGAGCATGGAGGAGCCCAAGCCAGCGCAGGGAGCCCTTTGCACCCCCATGCCTCTAGCTGGCATTTGAAGCTGTACTTTGCGTACTGGCCACGCTCCGCCCGTGCTACAAGTCCTGATGCCGTATCCGGATGCGCTCCAGTGCCTTGGCACCAACAGCCGTGTGTGTTAGTCAGTTTGATCACCACCCGCCCTCGCTATTGCCCATTTCTGGCAGGCTCCGCAACCGTCATGGTACCGAGGTAGCGACCTGCGCCGTCACCAGGTCGTTCGTTTCCTCGGCGGTGGCGCCAACGGCATTGTGTCGCTGGCGGAAGCCGCGCTTGCTGACGGGAGCTCGCTGCAGATGGCCGTTAAGACGATCTGGCGGAAGGAGGCAGCGATGCTGGGTGAGGAGCAGGATGCTGGCCACCTGCTGGATACCGCCCGGCGGGAGGTTGAGGGCATGCGAGCCATGCAGGGGTGCCCCCACGCGCTGCAGCTGTACGGCAGCAGCTTTGACTCTGTCTCCGACGCCGACCTCGGGAGCCCGCCGCCAGCGTACCAGCTCTACATGGAGCTGGCCGAGAAGGGAACGCTGACCAACGAGCTGGTGGGTGGCGGGGCCGAGGGCGGGGGTGCGGGGCTTGGCGGGGGCAGTTGTGCCGGCAGGTGCCCGTTTGCGTTGAAGTCAGCAGGCGGAGCGCTCTGCATGATTGCCAGCTCCCTGCAGCAGCCCCTGACCTGCTCCCCGGACCTGCTGTGCGCACCTGCAGGAAGCTGCCGTCCGTGCCAACCCCCGGACAAAGGCCGGCAAGCGCCAGGGGCCCCTGATGCCCATGACTCGGGTTGCAGAGGCTGCGCACGCCCTGCTGTCGGCCCTGGACCATATGAACAGCCGGAACTACGCCCACTGCGACGTCAAGCCCGACAACGTCTTTGTCATGGCGGATGGCAGCTTCCGCCTGGGCGACCCCGGGGTGGCGTGCACCGCGGACGCGTCTGGCGTGCTGGAGCACGCTGCGGGCACGCCCGGCTACTGCTCACCCGAAATGGTGGCGAGTCTGCGGGGCCACGCCTGCCGCTACCCCATCACCTTCAAGGCGGATATGTTCTCGGTGGCCCAGGTGCTGGCGCTCTGCTGCTGCTGGTACGACGACCAGGTAGCCTGGCATGAGTACTTGAGGTGGGAGAAGGACCTGCCGGAGTGTGTGCCGGCAGGGCTCAAGGAGCTCATTGCGGCCATGGTGGAGGCCGACCCCGCCAAGCGGCCCTCGGCCCGGGAGGCGCTGGGCCACCCATGGCTGGTAGAGGCGATGCAGCAGGCGGAGCAGCAGCGGCAGCAGGAGGCGCAGCAGCCGGGCGGTGTGGACTCGTAGCGTGGGCTGAGGGCAGCATGGACGCGTTTGGAGCAGGATACTGGGCAACGGTGGTTGCTGTTGGTGCTGCCAGCTACCGGTCGCAACAGCTTTGTGCGAAAGGGCTGCACAGGTAGCTTTGAGAGCCTGCACATTGTTCAAGGGCGCGGTACTTTGGAAGCGGACACAAAACGACACTGTGTTGCCGAATGGTTTGGCTCTGCAGTGCAGGCCAGTGGTGAGGCTTGGGCGATGGACGTATGGTATTTGAACAGCACGCATGTTGAAATGGGGGTGCTGCACTCTTGCGACAGCGACACCAAGACCATGCGTGCGGTTGCGGGTTTGAGTGTCAACCCCTTGGGGAACTATGTATGATCATGGAGGCAATGATCGTGTGGCGCCAGTTAGGATGGTTCGCTGCCTGCAGTTGGATAGTCACCGTAAAGATGCAAGCTTTGCACATGTCTGGAACTGTGGCAGTGGGATGGTGCCAGGAACTACGTTTGTATGTACGTTGTGTAAAGTGTCAAGAGCAGGCGGTGGCTACTGGGGTCACGATGCGGAAAGGCAACTGCAAACCATGTTCCGTTGGTTGTGAGCTGTGCACGGACTTCCAGCCGGCAGGTAGTTCGCCACAGGGGACCACAGGGGAGGCCCCGGGTGCTCAAAGGGGTGGTCTGGCCAACGGTCGTTGCACGATGACCCACACCCTTCCCTGCACCAACGCCCAAGGCTTATGCGTAAGCCCCCATCAGCCGTGCCATCAACTCCCAGCACTCTATGCATATGTTCTTGATCAGCGTATGTTGGTATGGCAGATGAGCCACATGTGCTACTACAAGTGCCCATTGTAGGTCTCACTCATCACAACTCACACAGTCAAGTTCGGGAGCTTTGGTTGTGCTACTGTACGGCTGACGGGCTCTCTCTGACTGGTTCGGCACGCGCGGCACACTCTAATGTAAATATCATAGGTTGTAGTGCTTCCATTATAACGTTGCACGCCATACGGTACCTGTCAGCAAGCGCAAACAACGCGGGCTGTAGTCCAGCGGCAACCTCAACCGGTGCGCAGCCTCCCAAACAGTCCTTATAAATCCTAAGAACCGCAAAAGTAGTCAATTTGGGGTGTTTGAGGTGACTGTACACTGCGTCGCACAGACGTTACAGCTGCCGACTGGCAGCGCATAAGCAAGCAGGTCAGCCTTGCAACTACAAAACGTCCAGCCAGATACACTGGTGAATGCACCTGTCAATGCTGAGGAGGTGCCGACTGTATAAATGGGAGTGTACGACGCCCCAACCTGGCCGTCCTGCATGCGTTGCGTGCTCAACCAGCAACCGCCAACCACCAGCAACCGACCAGCCCGGGGGCTCGGAGCCCGCGGACCTACCCTGGCCCCGCAGGGACACCCCCCCGGCACCACAGGGGCAAACACCGGCGTACAGCCTCGCTCTCAACACACAGCACATGCCCCTTAACCCATATACCATGGTAGGCACGAAAGGGGTGGGCGGGCGGGAAAGGAAAGAAGGCGCACTAGCCCCAAAAATTACTTATGAGAAAAGGGCGCACAA
>VFQN01001737.1_pt1 | contig 35403 bp, 29 predicted proteins | sample 3512371 | NCBI WGS metagenome assembly VFQN01 (sample SAMN10412370, study PRJNA504923) | tailings metagenome | isolation source: Replicate 2 from Balatoc abandoned mine | place: Philippines: Itogon, Benguet | collected 2017-08-28 | reverse complement strand
TTCAATGCCTCTCTCTGTTCGTCAGTGAACGCCATCACTTCGTCCTCACGCTGAGTTGGATCTGGGGGGCCGCCAATGCTGCACCGTCGATGACGGTGCCGGCCTTCAGCGCAGCCAAAATCCCCTGCTTATCAAGTTTGGGCAGTTGCGGCTTCCAGTAGGCGGAAGGGATGCGGTCCTCAGCCAGGATCTCGACCGCCGGCGGCGCCTGCTTGAGCGACGCCGTGAAGTCGTCCACTGTCAACGTCGGGATGACGGCGTCCGACATCAGCCGGCGCGCCAGCTGCCGCTTGCGCTTGGCGCGCGTGTCGAGCCGATCCATACGCGCTTTCAGATCCGAAAGACGTGTGGAGAGACCGGCGACCAGGGCCTCGTCGTCTAGCGCCGAGCGAATGAGCTCGGCTAACATTTCTCGCAGGTCGGTCAGGCCCTCGAGGGTATCGGCCAGGGTCTCTTCGTCGAGATCCGGCAGTTCCGCAAGCAGCTGGCCACGCAAGGTGATGTAGGCGGTCGCTTCTGACTGAAGGAGCTGTGGCGGGAAGATGGAAGTCCGCATGAATTGTCCATTTAGTACGCTATATTTGCTATTTGGTACCATTTTTGTCCCCTCCTGTCAATTCAGGTGGATTGATGTGACGTCTGGATCGCGATGATTTTTCCGATCCAGATTAGCGCAGCGAGGGTTCTGCTCGGCCTCAGTCAGATGGAGCTGGCGGAATTGTCGTCGGTGAGTGTCGGGACAGTGAAGCGTATCGAGGCGGAGCGAGATCAGCTCGCCGGGACGATGCGAACAATTTCTAGGATTCAACACGCGCTTGAGAAAGCCGGGGTCGTGTTCATCGATCAGGACAGTTCGCAGGGTCCGGGAGTCCGTCTGCGCGATCCCCTGCCGTAGCCGCGCGTGATTGACCAGGCATGCTCGGGCACAGTGCGAAATGAATGCGATCGTGCCTCGCGCGCTCACTCAATTATTTGAACACGTGAAACAAATATAGTTTGACGTCGGAGCATCTGATGACGTTTAGAACGTCGAATTGCCAGCAAAGCGCCGTTGCGAAACGAACCCAATGCGAGTGTCGCCTCTAGCCGGTGACTGATGTAGTACGGTCGCCTTACTGTTGATTCTTGGAAGGTGAACGCCGGGTCCGGCTATCGAAAAACGAACCCAAGTGGGCCGCATCTCCCTCGCAACTTCGTCGTCAGCGTGAAATTTGATGTGATGAGACCAACGGCGACATCCTATCTTGCGAAAACGAACCCAATCCGTGGATCAACATTAGTCGTCGATTGCGCTAAGTCGCCGCAATGCTCGAAGCCTCTGGTGAAATCGGACGACAACAGCGCACCACTAGGAAACGAACCCAACAGGATCGTTATCTTTCGTGTCGGTCCACGCCCGCGAGGAGGCCTACTGCCATTTCAGCCCGGCGCTGATCGCAAATTTCGAGCGGCATTGGAATGCGACCCGGCGCGCGATATAGAAGATCCATCGCAGCCCCATCTCCCATCGGTTGCCCGACCTGGGACCGGGCGCCGGGAGACCGCCGCGCATGAACAAGATTACCCACGGTTCGCACTGGGGCGCTTTCACAGCCGTGGTCGAGGAAGGCCGCCTCGTCGACATCGAGCCGGCGGCCCGCGACACCGCCCCCTCGCCGATCCTGCGCGGGATGCCGGACGCGGTCTATCACCGCTCTCGCGTTGCCCGCCCCTCAATCCGAAAGAGCTGGCTCGCGCAGGGACACAAGGCCGGTGGCGCGGGGCGCGGCGCCGAGCCGTTCGTCGAGGTGCCATGGGACGAGGCGCTCGACATCGTTACGGCCGAGCTGAAGCGGGTCAGGGCAGCGCACGGCAACGACGCGATCTTCGCCGGCTCCTACGGCTGGGCCAGCGCCGGCCGCTTCCATCACGCCAAGACGCAGCTTCAGCGCTTCATGGGCCTGTTTGGCGGCTTCACCGGCCAGAAGCACAGCTACTCGCTCGCCGCCGGTCTCGCGATATTGCCCCATATTCTCGGCGACCACCGCACCCTCCGAACCCTCTCCTCATGGGACGGCATCGCGCAGAATACCAAGCTGTTCCTAGCGTTTGGCGGTTGCGGCACCAAGAACGCGCAGGTCGAGCCCGGCGGCTCGGGTGAGCACACCGCCGGCCCGTGGATGCAGCGGCTCGCCGAAGCCGGCGTCGAAATGATCTCGATCACGCCAGTGCGCGAGGACACCCCCGAGCTCGCCAAGGCTACGTGGCTGCCGATCCGGCCCAACACCGACGTCGCGCTGATGCTCGGCCTCGCCCATACGCTCGTAAGCGAGGGCCGGCACGACAAGGACTTCCTCGACCTCTACACGGTCGGCTTCAAGAAGTTCGAGCGCTATCTGCTCGGCACCGAGGACGGCACGCCGAAGTCCGCCGATTGGGCCGCCGCCATCACCGGCATCGATGGCGAGACCATCCGCGCGCTCGCCCGCCGGATGGCCGCAACGCGCACGATGATCGGCACGAGCTACTCGCTGCAGCGCGGCGATCACGGCGAGCAGACCTTCTGGATGACGGCCACGCTCGGCGCCATCTTGGGACAGGTCGGCCTTCCCGGTGGCGGGTTCGGCTTCGGTTACGGCTCGATGCACGGGCAGGGCAATCCCGTGACGGTGTATGCCGCGCCTGCGCTGTCAGCCGGCAAGAACCCGACCGGCAGCTTCATCCCGGTCGCGCGCATCACCGACCTGCTGCTCAATCCAGGCAAAACCTACAGCTTCGACGGCGAGGATCGCGTCTATCCCGACACGCGCCTGATCTACTGGTGCGGCGGCAATCCGTTTCACCACCACCAGGACCTCAACCGCCTGATCGAGGCGTGGCGCCGGCCCGATACGATCATCGTCAACGAGCCGTGGTGGACCGCTACTGCCCGGTACGCCGACATCGTGCTCCCGGCGACGACGACGCTCGAGCGCAACGATATCGGCGCGAGCTCCCGCGACCGTTTCATCATCGCCATGAAGAAGGTGATCGCCCCGGTCGGCGAGGCGCGTCACGACTACGACATCTTCCGCGGGCTCGCGCGCAGGGCGGGCGTCGAGGCCCAGTTCACCGAGGACCGCGAGGAGATGGACTGGCTGCGCCACATCTACGAGGTGTCGCGCCAGGACGCGGCGCGCGTCGGCGTGGAGCTGCCGAACTTCGACGTGTTCTGGGCGCAGGGTCACGCCGAGAGCCCGGTGCCGGCGACGCCGCACACGGTTCTCGCAGACTATCGCGAGGATCCGGCGGCACGCCCGCTGAAGACGCCCTCAGGCAAGATCGAGATCTTCAGCGAGCGCATCGCGGGCTTCGGCTACGACGACTGTCCAGGCCATCCGGTGTGGCTCGAGCCGCTCGAGTGGCTCGGCTCCGACAAGGCGCGGCAATATCCGCTGCACATGATCTCGAACCAGCCGGCCGGCAAGTTGCATTCGCAAATGGATTTCGCGGGCGAGAGCCTCGATCTCAAGATCGACGGCCGCGAGCCCGTGGTCATGCACCCGGACGACGCCGCTCGGCGCGGCATCCGCCAGCACAACATCGTGCGCGTCTTCAACGACCGCGGCGCGGTACTTGCGGCGGCGGTGATCTCGGACGGCCTGCTGCCGGGCGTGATCCGCCTCGCGACGGGCGCGTGGTACGATCCCGCGGAGCCTGGCCGCATCGGCGCGCTCGACAAGCATGGCAACCCGAACATGCTCACGCCGGACAAGGGCACGTCGAAGCTCGGGCAGGGACCGATCGCACACACCGCGCTGGTCGAGGTCGAGCGCTTCGACGGCGACCCCGGTCGCGTGACCGCCTTCGATCCGCCGGTTATCGAGAAACGGGCTTAGCGGCGGGGCGCTACCACAGCGGCCCGTCGTTCATGGTCGAGACGTGCGCGGCGACGACCTTCCAGCCGAGATCGGGAAAGCGCACCCACGTCTGGCTCTGGCGGCCGATGAGGTCGCGGCCACGCACCTTGAATTCGTAATTCACGATCGCGTAGTCGCGGCCGAGCGTCAGGAACTCGAGACGGACCGGCCGTTCCTTGATGCCCGGTCCTGGCGGACGCCGGACACGATGGGCGTGGATCTCGTCGAATCCGTAGCCGTTCTCGTGCAGCGCATAGCGGATCGTGTGTGGACTGTTCCAGAACGTGTTGTCGAGCACGTCGACATTCTTGTCGATCAGCGCCTGCTCGTAGCGCTCGAAGATCGCGCGCACCTCGGCGACAACCTCGGGAATGTTGGGCGTGTAGTCGGGCGTGCTCATGTCGTCTCCTCTGTCGTTGCGCGCCGTCAGCGTTTCCAGCCGATCCAGTCGCACAGCGCCTCGCCCATCATGAGCTTCTTGTCGGCTTCGGGAATCCAGTCGATTGCCTGGAAGTGCGTGATACACTCCCGCCACGTGCACGGCATCTTGGTGATGTCAGTGCCCCAGAACAGCCGGCGCGGGCCGAACGCATCGTAGAGTGCGCGATAGTGCGCGTGCAGGCTCCGGAACGGATACGCGTCGTCGGCGTAGAACGGGCCGCCGGTCATCTTCACCGCCACGTTCGGCAGCTTCGCCAGCGCGACCAGATCCTTGCGCGTCGTGAACGCTGCCTCGCCGCCGTGGAAGATGCGCTTCGCACCCATGTGGTCGACGATCAGCTTGAGGCCCGGATGGCGCACGGCGATCTCGCCGAGCTGGGGCAGCCAGCCGTCGACCAGCAGCGCCACCGGGAGCCCCGCCTTCTCGGCCGCCGGCCAGAACCAATCCATGGTGCCGTCGGTCGGCCATGTGTGATTTCGCTCGTCACTGAAATAGAAGCGCAGGCCGAGCATGCCCGGCCGCTGCTTCCAGGTCGGGACCAGCGCGCGGCTCTCGATGCGATCGAGCGGGAAATTGCCGAGGATCGCGAAACGCCCGGGGTAGGCCTGAACGGCCGCGATCGCCAGCTCGTTGGAATCGGCGTCCCACGTCGGCGGGTGGATGAGCGCCGCATCGACGCCGGCAGCGTCCATATCGCGGATCGCCTCGTCGGCGAGATAGGGGCGCTCTATGTGGAGCTTAGTCGGAACGCCCTTCGTCCAAAGATGTATCTGCGCGTCGATGATCGCCATGCCGCCCTCGTTGGAGCATTATTCCAAATGCGGGGGCCGCCGAGCGTCCCCCACCCTGGATGTTAGCGCCCAAAGCGGCGGACGTCAGGCCTCACATGCGTCGCGAGATACGAGGATCGAGACTGTCGCGCAGGCCGTCGCCGACGAGATTGATCGCCAGGACCGTGATCGCCAGGCATAGCCCTGGGAAGAAGATGATCCACGGCGAGATCTGGAAGAACGTGCGGCCGAGCGAGATGATGTTGCCCCAACTCGGGATTTCCGGCGGTGTGCCGGCGCCGAGGAAAGACAGGCCCGCCTCGGTCAGGATGGCGGAGGCGCAGACATAGGTCGCCTGCACGATCAGCGGTGCCACGGTGTTCGGCAGAATGTGCCGAACCATTATTCGGGCATTGCCGGTGCCGCTGGCGATCGCGGCCTCGATGAACGGGCGGCCGCGCACCGACAGCACGACGCTGCGCACGAGCCGCGCCACGCGCGGAATCTCCGGGATCGAGATCGCGATCACGACGATCATGAGGCTCGCCTTCATCAGCGTGATGAGCGCGATCGCGAGCAGGATCGCCGGAATCGCCATCATGCCGTCCATGACACGCATCAGCACGGTATCGACAGCCTTGTAGAACCCGCACAGCACGCCGACGAACAGGCCGACGAGTGTCGCCAGCACAGCCACCGAAAGCCCGATGATGAGCGAGATGCGGGTCCCGTAGACGACGCGGCTGTAGACGTCGCGCCCGAACTGATCAGTACCGAACCAATAGAGCTCGGAAGGCCGCTTCAGGCGATTGGTCGGTTCGAACTGCAACGGATCTCCGGCGAGCCACGGCGCGAACACCGCGACAAGAAAGAACGCCATAAGGATCAGCAGGCCGCAGACGACCGTCTTGTTGCGCCAGAGCGACCTGAGCGCGCTCTGCAACGGGGAAACGCCCGTCTCGACAGCCGGTTCGGCAGTAGTGGTGGCCATCGATGCGATCCTACTGTCTGATGCGCGGGTCGAAGAAGGTGTAGCTGATGTCGATCAGCAGATTGATCAGCACCTTCACGCCCGCGAACAGGATGATAAGTCCCTGGATGATCGGATAGTCGCGCTTCAGGATCGCATCTACGGTGAGCCGCCCGAGCCCGGGGATATTGAAGACCGTCTCGGTGATCACGACGCCGGAGATCAGCAGCGCGAAGCCGATGCCGATGACGGTGACGATCGGTACAGCCGCGTTCTTGAGCGCGTGGCGTAGCAGCACGGAGGGCGTGGCGAGGCCCTTGGCCTTGGCGGTGCGGATGTAGTCCTCCGACAGCACTTCCAACATGCTGGCGCGCGTAATCCGCGCAATCAGCGCCATGTACGTGGTGCCGAGCGCGAATGCGGGGAGCGCAATCGAGCGCAAGGTGTCAAGCACGCCATTCGCGAGTGGACGATAGCCCTGGACCGGCAGCCATCGGAGTTGAATCGCGAACACGTAGATGAGCAGATAGCCGACGAGGAAGACGGGCACGGCAAAACCGAGGACGGAAAAGCCCATCACGAACCGGTCGATACCGCTGCCAGCCTTCCAGGCCGCGAGCACGCCCATCGGGATAGCGAACGCCACGGCGACCGTCAGCGTCGCGATGGCAAGCACCACCGAAGGCTCGAGCCGCTGCCGGACCAGCGTCAGCACAGGCAGGTTGGAAAAAATCGAGGTACCGAGATCGCCGCGCAGCAGATTCCAGACGTAGACGCCGAACTGCTCCCAGATGGGACGATCGAGACCGAGCTTGCGGCGAATGCCTTCGATATCTGCAGGCGATGCGTCGTCGCCTGCAATCACGGCGGCAGGATCGCCTGGCGTGAGATGCAGAAGGAAGAAGACGAACAGCGCCACCACGGCCATGACCGGGATCGTCGCAAGGAGGCGGCGCACGATGTAGGCAATCACGTCGATACTCCCGTAGGCCGGGTCGCCGCGTCACGCTGCGGATGCAGACGTGGCGGCGACCCGGGCATGCCATTGCTTACTTACTTCTTCTCGATGTTCCACATGGGCGGCACAGACGGCGCCGGCAGAACGCCCGAGAGTCGATCGGAGCGGTAGGCAACCGGGTTCCGCCACTGCGCAAAGGAGACGTACGGAACCAGCTCGTACGCGCGCTTCGACAGCTCGGCGGCGATCTTCTTGCGCGACTCGGTATCCGCCGCGAAAGCCCACTGCTTGCGCATCTCTTCGAACTTGGCGTCGCACGGCCAGCCGAACCATGCCTTGTCGCAGGCCATGCTGATGCCAACGTGCGTGACAGGGCTCGACGAGCTCATGACGGTCGTACCGGTGATGAAGATGTTCCAGCCACCCTGAGCAGGCGGCTCCTTCTTCGCGCGCCGGGAGACGACCGTACCCCAGTCCATCGCCTGGACGTCGAGGTTCATGCCAGCCTTGCGCATCTGCTGAACGAGGACGAGCGTCGCCGGATTGATGTACTGGTGGTCCGTCGCGTGCAGGATAGTGATCGGCTCACCGTTGTAGCCACCCTCTTTGAGAAGCGCGGCCGCCTTCTTGTAGTCCTTCGGTCCCTTGTACGGCTCGCTTCCGGCGTCCGTCTCCATCGCAACGCCGCAGCCGAAGTACGAGTAGCACAGCGTCTGCAGCTTCTTGTCGGCGGCGATGGTGTTCAGGTAGTCGGCGTTGCTGATGATGTACAGCATCGCCTGACGCGCCTTCACGTTGTTGAAGGGGGGATGGAGATGGTTGAGCTGGACAAGGCCCATGGTGCCCATGGCCGGGTGTGTCTCGAGCTTGATGTTGGGATCGGATTCGAGCATCGGCAGGAAGTCGGGCTGCGGATTCTCGAGGTAGTCGATCTCACCCGCTACGAGGGCCGCCTGGGCCGTCTGCGGATCTGACAGCCAGATGAATTCGACCCGGTCCACCTTCACGACCTTGCCGCCGGCGTGGCCTGAGGCCGGCTCCTTGCGCGGCACGTAGCCCTTGAATTTCTCGTAGATGGCTTTGCTGCCGGGCACCCACTCGTCACGCTTGAAGGTGAACGGGCCCGAACCCACCACTTCCTGGATCTGCTGGGTCGGATCGACCAGGGCTTCCTTCTCGCGCATGATGAAGGGAATGCTGGTGCCGGACTTCGCCAGCGTATCGATCACGAGGCCATAGGGCTCCTTGAGCGTCCAAACGAAGCTCTTGTCGCCCTTCTCGACGAGCGACTCCGTATATCCGAAGAGCTGCTTGCCGGCGTTGTCTCGCTGTCCCCAGCGCTTCATGGACGCAACGACGTCCTTACTCGTCACCGGCGAGCCATCATGGAAGGTGAGGCCGTCGCGCAGGTTGAACGTGTAGACCTTACGATCGTCGCTGACCGTCCAGGTGTCGACCATCTGCGGTTTCGGCTCGAGGTTCGTGTCGAGCGAGAAGAGCGTGTCGTAGACCATCATGCCGTGGATGCCGGCGATCGTCTGCGTCGTCCAGAACGGATCGAGCGTTCGCACGTCGGCGTGCATGGTGACGCGCAGTACCTTGGGCTGCTGAGCGACCACAGGCGCGCTAAGTGGCAACGCCATCAGCGTCACCGCCAGCGCGGAAATCCATAGTCGAGATGCCTTCTTCAGAGTGCGCATGTTTCCTCCTTGTTGAGCGCAATGCCGTGTCAGAAGATCAGGCCTGGGCGTGTCTCCTGGTCGAGCGGCCAGATCGGTCGATTGACCTTCTTGTAGTCGATTTTGCGGTAGTCGCGGCTCAGCGGTGCGTCGCTGTCGATATAGAGGACGCGCTTGGCGATGGGGCCGAAGCCCGCCATGAAGTGGTTCGTGGACTTGACCACCAGCACGCTCTTCGCCAGCGGATCGATGCCGACGTTGCTAAAGAGCTGAGGCACGAAGGCCTGCGTCCGCTTGGTGATCAGCACGACCTCGACGCCACCGATGCGCACGCCCGCGCAATCGCCGACCGGTACGCTGGTCGGACCGAACGTCTGCCAGGCATTCCTGACGAGCCCGATGACCTCGACCATCGCGTCGACGGGAGCGCCCGACTGCGGACCGGTCTTGCCGCCGAAGCGCAGCGGAAAGTGCGCCCCGAGCCCGGCATCGAAGCAGAGGCGTACGGCTACCGGATCCCAGATCGGGCCGAGGGCGGCGTTCTGCGCATTTTTCGAGATCAACTCGCGAAGGATCGTGGTGTTGTCCGATGGTGCGCCACCGCCGGCGTTATCGCTCGGCTCAGCCACGACGACCGGACCTTCGTTCGCAGCGAGCGCCGTGCCGACGCCGCTCACGACATCGAAGAACTGGGGCGGCGTCTTCCCGCGCATGCTCACGAACTCGGCGCCGATCGCCGTCGCCATCGCATCGGCCTTCGCCTTGTCGCCGTTTGTGACCACGAGCACGCGCCCCGACAGCTCGGCGACATCCCCATAGGGGAAGCAGTGCGCGACGGAGATCGAGAGCACGCCGTCCTTGCCCTCCATCCCCTTGATCTTGTCGACGAAGGCCCTCATCAGCGGCAGCGTCGTCGGATAGCTCGAGATCTGCCGGCAATCGTAGAGCGACATCACCGGCTTGATCTCGCCGCGAATGGTCGCGAGCGTCAGGTCGAGCACTTCCTCGGCGCGATCGACGACGTCGGTGTGCGGGAATTCCTTGTAGAGAACGATGATATCGGCGAGCGAGACGCGCTTCAGCGTGAGATGGCAGTGCGGGTCGAGTTCGACGCCGATCACGCACTTCGGGCCGACGATGGCGCGTGTGCGTTCTATGATGTCGCCTTCGACGTCGTCATAGCCGTGCGCCACCATGGCGCCGTGCAAGCCGAGTAGAACTCCGTCCAGTGGTAGTGCGTCCTTCATTTGCGCGAGAATTTCGTCGCGCATCATCTCGTAGTCCTGCCTATTGGTCGTGCCCGCGGGGCTGGCCGCGAAGCAGCTTCCCTCTATCAGCGTGAAGCCATCGGCGGAAGCCCTTCGCCGCGCCACAAAAAGTGGCGCCGTGCACATTCTCGGAGCATCAGTCGGATGCTCGCCGGGCCGCAGGAAAACGGTCTCTTTGTAGGAGGCAAGACTGGTGGGCAGCGGAGAGAAGGTGTTCGTTTCTGTCGCCAGCGTGGCAGCAAACAAACGCATGCTTCTCCTCCAAAAGGGCGTCGCCAGAATTGGCGCCCACGCCCGAACGATTACATTTTCTTCAGCCCGGCACCAGAGCCTCGGGGACGGCCGTCGCACGTTTCGTGCCAGCGATCGCGCCGCTCAGGGCGGTCGATTGACGCGTTCCGCAGATGCGAAAAGGGGCGCCCGCGAGAGGCGCCCCTTCATAGATATCACCGACTTCGCCGCGCTGTCAGAGCGGCGCCTGGGTGACGAATTTGGTGATCAGGTAGCCTTCCAGCGCCTCGCTGCCGCCTTCCGAGCCGTAGCCCGAATCCTTGACGCCGCCGAAGGGCACCTCGGGCAGCGCGAGGCCGTGATGGTTGATCGACATCATGCCCGCCTCGACTTGCGCCGCGATCGCCTGCGCGGTCTTGGCCGAGCGCGTGTAGGCGTAGGAGGCGAGGCCAAAGGGGAGGCGGTTGGCCTCCGTCACGGCGTCCTCGAACGAGCCGAACGGCGTGATGATGGCGAGCGGACCGAACGGCTCCTCGTTCATCATGCGGGCGTCGAGCGGCACATCGGTGATCACGGTCGGCTCGAAGAAATTGCCCTTGTTGCCGATCCGCTTGCCGCCGGTGCGCACCTTGGCGCCGCGCTGCGTAGCGTCGCCGATCAGCGTCTCCATCGCCGTAATGCGGCGCGGATTGGCGGTCGGCCCCATCGTCACGCCCGACTCGAGGCCATCGCCAACCTTGAGGCCCTTGGTGTGCTCGACAAAGCTCTCGACGAAACGGTTGTAGACTTTCTCCTGCACCATCATGCGGGTCGGGGAAACGCACACCTGTCCGGCATTGCGGTATTTGGCGCCCGCAAGCAGCTTGCTCGCGACATCGACATCCGCGTCGTCGAAGACGATCGCGGGGGCATGACCGCCCAGCTCCATCGTCGCCCGCTTCATGTGCAGGCCGGCGATCGCCGCGAGCTGCTTGCCGATCGCCGTCGAGCCGGTGAACGACATCTTGCGGATGACCGGATGCGGGATCAGGTACTCGGAAATTTCCGCCGGCACGCCATAGACGAGGTTCATGACGCCCGCGGGGATACCGGCGTCGGCGAAGGCGCGGATCAGCTCGGCCGGCGAGGCCGGCGTCTCCTCCGGCGCCTTGACGATGATCGAGCAGCCGGTCGCCAGCGCCGCCGACAGTTTGCGGACCACCTGGTTGATCGGAAAGTTCCACGGCGTGAAGGCGGCGACCGGTCCGACCGGCTCCTTGATCACGAGCTGGTAGATGCCATCGGCGCGAGCCGGAATGACGCGCCCGTAAGCGCGGCGGCCCTCCTCGGCGAACCAATCGATCACGTCGGCGGCAGCGATCACCTCCATCTTCGCCTCGGCAAGCGGCTTGCCCTGCTCCATGGTCAGCAGCACCGCGATCTTGTCGGCGCGCTCGCGCAGGATGTCAGCGGCCTTGCGCATCACCTTGGAGCGCTCGAGCGGCGAGACCTTGCGCCATAACTTGTAGCCCTTCTCCGCCGCCTCGAGCGCCCGGTCGAGGTCGGCGCGCTCGGCATGAGCGACCTTGCCGATCACCTCACCGTTGGCCGGATTGACCACCTCGATCGTGCGCTTGCCCGCAGCAGCGGTCCAGGCGCCGTCGATGTAGAGCGACACGTCACCGTACATTGCACTCTCCTTTGAGCTGGAAGCAGATCCGGCACGGACCGGTTGTAAACACTATAGCACTCGACGGTGGCGGGCTGCGCCGCCCCTGCGGCGAATGGCGCGGGCATGCGGTCATCGGGTAGACTGCCCACCTCACCGTCTTTCACGGCTCTCACAATCGCTATATTCTTGTAGATATATCGTCAAGCCGGTGCCGCAGGCGCTGCAGACAATGCACGAAGGGAAGAAACATGAGGATCAGCGCGCGCAATCGCCTGAAACGCGAGATCAAGGTCGGCAGCGAGGTGGGGTCCGCCGTGGAGGCATTCGACATCATCGTCGCGATTGATTAGGCCCGGCTCCGATGGTCCGTCTCAATGAGATCCGCGACGGCGAGGAATCCGTCATGCCGCCACCCGCGACCGATGCCGGGCTCGTCTTCATCGGCCGCTGCCACACACCGTGGACCGACCGGCTGACGTGTCCGCGTCAGGGCCGCCTCGATGGTCCGCTGTGCCGCATCGAGATCTTCGAGCCGTGGGTGCCGGCGCTCGATGGGATCACGCAGTTCGAGCGACTGGAGGTGTTGTACTGGCTTCACCAGTCGCGCCGCGATCTCGTGCGCCAGAGCCCCAGGAACGACGGCAGTGCGCGCGGCACCTTCAGCCTGCGCACACCCGTGCGGCCGAACCCGATCGGCACCCACATCGTCCAGTTGGTCAAGGTCGAAGGCCCGATCCTGCTCGTGCGCGGGCTCGACTGCCTCGACGGCACGCCGCTGATCGACCTCAAGCCCGACCGGACGCTCTTCACGCCGATCGCGCCGCGTCAGGCCGGCGACGATCAGGTGGGAGACGCCGGTTAAAGTCTATCTCCCACCCGCATACGCCGACGCCTCGTCTCAGACCTGCTTCAGTGCGGCCTTACCCCATTCGGTCTCGAAGCCTGCCAGCGTCGCGATCCCCGAATTGGGATCTTTGACGTCGTCGAGCGCACGGAACTCGAACAGTGAGCGGCCACGCTCGATCGTACAGCGCGTGTAGCCGTGGCGGCGCGCGTCAGCGAACTTCACGTGCGGATTGATCGGCATCGACGACGCGAGCCTCTCGTGATCCCCGAGCCGCGAACTGAGGGGGCCAACGACCACATGCGTGGCGATGGCTGGCGAGCTGACATCCGCGCGCTTGCTTGGAACATCAGCGGCGATGAACGCGTGGATATCCCCACCGATCACCAAGGTGTCACGGTTCGGACGCGCAGCGATCATGTCGAGGACCCGCTGGTGGGCTGCAGCGTAGCCGTCCCAGCCGTCAGTGATGACCACTAGCTTGTCATCTTTCGACTTGGTGTAGTGCGGTGCGAACACCATTTGCTGCCCGATCACCGACCAGCGTGCGCGCGCGGGTTCCGCGAGTGTCTTCGCGAGCCAACGTTCCTGGTCCATGCCGAGCATCGAACGCTTCGGATCCAGGATGTCCGCGCAATCTTCGACCGCCACGCGACGGCTGCGGTCGCGCGCCGGCGGCGCTGGCGGACACGGCAGCGACGAGCGATACTGCCGCTCATCGAGCATGACCAGGTCGACGAGATCGCCGTACGCGAAACGTCTGTACATGATCGCGTTAGGCCCCAGCGGCCGTTGTGCGAGGCGCAGCGGCATGTGCTCCCAGTAGGCCTGATATGCGGCGGCGCGCTGCTGGAGAAGCTCGAAGCGCGGCAACCGAAATTCTGTGCTGCCGGCGGTGTAGTCGTTCTCGACCTCATGATCATCCCAGGTCATGATCCACGGCAGGGCACCGTGCGCGGCCTGGATCGCTGGATCAGTCTTGTAGTGAGCGTGAACGCGGCGATAGTCGGAGAGCGTCTTAGGCACCCCGAACGGCACCTCGCGAACGACCTGCTTGACGGCGGCCGCGCTCGACGAGGGCGACTCGTAAATGTAGTCGCCGAGGTGGAGGATGAAATCGATCTTCTCCTCGACGATCCGGCGATAAGCGGCCCAGTTTCCGTACATCCAATACTGGCAACAGGCCGCAGCGAAGCTGACACTGGAGATCGATGCCCCCGGCGCAGGCGCCGTGCGCGTGCGGCCGATCGGGCTCTGCACGCCGAGCGCTTGAAATCGATACCAATACCACCGCGCCGGCTCGAGCCCGCCGACCTCGACGTGCACCGAATGCGCGACATCCGCCATCGCCAGCGTGACACCTGAGCGCACGACATCCTTCATGTGCTCGTCGCGGGCAACCTCCCATGTCACCTCGACGGGCTGTGCCCCCATGCCACCGTCCGGTGCCTGGCCATCGCGAACGAGCCGCGTCCATAGAACGACGTTGTCGGGCCACGGCTCGCCTGAAGCGACACCCAGAGAAAACGGCTGCTCAGGGGCGGAAAGGGCTAGACGTGGCGCGAGCGTAAGCCCCAGGCCGAGGCTGGTCGCACCGACTATGACATCGCGGCGTGTTCGGTTCATCATTTCCTCCAGGCGCTGCTTTTTCTCGACGTCAGCGCAATCTCGCCATTCGTATGTGGCGTGACGGAATGAGCGCATGGCGCGGGCAATCGGACAAATAGCTTTTTCAGACCGCAGCGATAGAGCGCGGCTATGAATTTGCGGTTCGTGGAGGCAATACTTTCCCGAGATTCTGGGAGCTCTCACTCACGCAAATGGTGGGATCAGTGGTGGGATTGAAGACTGTGTTGGGAGGACGGAGTGGCGCGGCTGATCCATCGTCTGAGCGCCCGTCAGGTTGAGTTGGCGCAGGCGGCGATGCGCTCGAGCAGGGCTTCCGTGTACTCGACCGGCGACAATTTGCGGGCCGAGATCAAAGCAGACGCATCGGCCAAAGTGAGATCGTGCAACTCGACGGAACTCATTAAGGTCCCCCTGGAAAGCGAGATGAGGAGTCTGGAGGGTGTGCACCGCCGTCGCAAGTCTGGAATGACGTTCTGGCGCGACCTTCATGAGGTTGACCGAATGCCAAAAGACTTCGGGCCCATCGCCAACCGTCGCGTGTAACCCCTGTCGACTTGGGAGCCATCCTGGCGCACGCTACGAAGTGGGCTGGCGACAGGTGGGAAGGAGAAACAGCTAATGCATCCGTCGACGACACCGTTCGTGCCTGGACCTCAAGTCCGCATCGAAGCACGCCCAGATGGCCCGCTATCGGGCCTGACCTTCGTTGCAAAGGATCTCTTCGATGTCGCCGGATATCCGACGGCGGGAGGCAATCATGACTGGGCATGCTGGCGGCCCGTGCCTGAGCGGCATGCCTGGGCTGTGCAGACGCTGCTCGATGCCGGCGCCACGCTAGTCGGCAAGACGATCACCGACGAAGTTTCGCTCGGCATCCTCGGCGAAAACGCCTTCGACGGCACACCGCTAAACCCCAGTGCGCCCGATCGCGTCCCGGGCGGCTCGTCCTCGGGATCGGCGTCGGCGGTCGCAAGCGGCCTTTGCGACACGGCGCTCGGGACCGACACGGGAGGCTCGGTTCGCGTGCCGGCGAGCTTCTGCGGCCTCTATGGCATCCGTCCGACGCACGGCCGCCTCCCGCTTGATGGGATGTTGCCACAAGCACCGACATCCGACACGACAGGCTGGTTCGGGCGCGATGCGACGACATTCGCGCGCGTGAGCGAAGTGATGCTCGGCGAGGCGCTGACACGCGATTTGCCTAAGACGCTGATCATCGCGGTCGATGCGTTCGGATTCGCCGACGACGAAGTGGCCGCGGCGCTGCAGCCGTTCGTCTCGCGACTTGGCCGGCTCATCGGAGCAACACGCAACGAGACCATGGCTCCACAGGGGCTTTCTGTTTGGGCTCGCGCCCAACGGACGCTGCAACCCGCAGAAGCCTGGGAGACGTTCCGACCTTGGGTCGAGGCGACGAACCCGAGAATGGCCTTCGTCGTTGCGCGCAACCTGATCGCTGGCTCGCAGATCCCTGCAGCGGACCTTGCGTGGGCGGCGCTCATGCGCAGAGAGGTCCGTGCACGAATGCGCAATCTTGTGGAGGGCGATGCCATTCTCTGTTTGCCGACGACTCCGTTTCCCGCGCCTTTGAAGGGCCAACCAGTTACGACGCTCGACAGCCTGCGCAATCGCATCACATGCCTCGCGGCCCACGGTGGGCTGGCAGGGCTGCCGCAGGTGAGCATTCCCGGTGCAAAGGTCAACGGGCTGCCGGTTGGATTTTCGATCGTCGGTGGTCACGGCAAGGACGCGATGCTGGTGAGCGTTGCCAGAGCGATGGAGGACCAGTCGTGAACACTTTCACTCCGAATCTCCCCGATGTCGTCGCCGAGGTGCAGGAGCTGCTCGAACGCTGAGACTGCCCTCGAGACCCTTGGATGGAAAGTCGTCGCGGCGCACGTCTCACCCGCGAGCGACAAGCTCTTCTGGTGAACCCCACAAGCCAACCTCAACATCCGTGGCAGGTAGGTCAATTGCGGCACTACCCGCAATGTCCGCAATCGAGACCTGTCCGGAAGTGGCCAAAGGAGCGTTCACGTCCGCTTCTGTTAACGGCGGCGGCTGACGGATGTTGAGATGCTGAATCAAAGGATGCCTTTCGAGATCAAGTCCGCAGAAATATCGTCTGGGATGCCGTAATCGTTGAGAATATCGCTATTTGAATATGGTCGACTTTCCCTAACAATTGGCACTGTACGATCGAACCGCGGAACGGGCGCGGGCATTTGTCGATCGAGAGCCTGAGTGCGCAACGCGTGTGTGGGCGGCAGCCAGTGGCTCACCGTCAGCGTCACTTGCTGCGCTTGAGCTGGCGCCGACAGCACAGTCATCGACAGCCCCAGTGCCGCCAATAGAATTCGCCGAGTCATGAAGCGCTCCCTGAACGAATGCTTGTTCCCACCGCGCATCTCGGTCGCCGTTGCGCCTGCGAAGTGTTTTTATGTCGCCGCACGACACCATCCAAGCCGGGGAGGGACTAGCCTCATAGGCCGAATGTCAGTTATTTTTGTTTGCTATGGGCGGGCGCTTCGAGGCGAGCTGGCTGTCAAAAATAGGCCGGCCAGAAGACCGATTTGGACGGCTACATGCGTAATGCAGACCAACGTAGCGAGATCGAGCGACCATCGCGCAGATCGAAGAACGACCCATGCTTTCGTCCACTCTCGGCGATCAAGGGGGCAACACCAAAGGTCGGCTCTCCCGGTCACATCGGACACAGGGTGACAGCCGAAATTGCTATTGGGCCGGCCTACAGGCCATGCCGGCTTTTTCTGCAGCGCATCCCAGCGACCTCACGAGAAATCCAATCAGCGGTCCCCGAAACAATCTGAAACAAAGCTGATACGAGTTGCAACACGAGACCTGCTAGGATGCCGGCTCCGACCAGTCTATGGCAGTTCATGTCACCCCGGAACCCAAATACAAGATCGATCGCCCCGCCGCCGGCGGGCGAAGCCCACATCCTGGTCGTCGACGACGACGCACAGATTCGTCAGCTCGCGGCTAAGCTGCTCAGAGAGCACGGCCATCGCGTTTCTGTCGCCCGCGACGGCCGTGAGCTGTGGCAGGTCCTGGATACGGCAGAAATCGACCTGGTGATTCTGGACATCATGCTGCCGCGGACCAACGGCCTCGACCTCTGCCGTGAGTTGCGCACCCGCTTCCCCCAACTGCCCGTCATCATGGTAACAGCACTCGGCTCAGATACGGATCGTATCGTCGGCCTGGAGGTCGGCGCGGACGACTACCTCGCCAAGCCGTTCAATCCGCGTGAGCTGCTGGCGCGGATCAATGCAGTGTTGCGGCGGGCCCAGGGCGGAGCTGGCGATGTCACCCGCCGCGCCGGCCATCGCCTCGCTTTCGACGGCTGGGTGCTCGACACGCGCCGTCGGGAGCTGATCAACCCCGACGGCATCATCGTCGACTTATCGACGGGCGAGTATGATCTACTCGTGACCTTCCTGGACTTCCCGCAGCGCGTTCTTTCTCGCGACCAGCTGATGGACAGTGCCAAGAATCGCGTGGCGACCGGCTACGATCGCGCCATTGACATCCAGGTCAGCCGCCTGCGCAAAAAGCTCGACGCGAGCGAGGATGGACAGGCGATGATCAAGACCATCAGGGGCACCGGCTACATGTTCGTTCCCGCGGTAAAGCGTACATGACGCGGGCCTTCGACACCCTCGTAGCACGGCTGATCCTCGTCTCCCTCCTCGGAATCACTCTGGTTCACGTGCTGAGCATCTGGAGCTACGAGCAGGCTTTGGATCGAGAGCTCGGACTCGCCGACGAAGCGCGTGTCGCCGAACGCATCTTGACGATCAAGCGCGGTGTCGTCGCGGTGCCCGAGAGTCAGCGCGAAGCCTTGGCTCACGATCTGTCGAGTGGACCGCTGGAAGCGCATTGGAGCAGAACCCGAGGTGCGGCAGCTGGGGGGCAGGGCATCGATCAGTGGGACGGTGTCATACAAAGAATCCGTGCCGATGCCCCGGAGATCGGCAAAGAGGAGATTGTGGTCGGCACGACTGGAGACCCGCATCACGCGCACATTGCAATCCGGTTGCCGGATGAGACGTGGCTGAACGTCCGCGTATTCACCGGATCTCGCAGCGGTCATGGTGGGCACGGCACTCTGCTGTCGACATCGATCATGGCCATCGGCGTCGTCCTGCTTTCACTCCTCATTGCGCGGTGGCTGACGCGTCCGTTGCGCGTGATGTCGGCTGCGGTATCATCTCTGTCGCCCGATGAACCGCAACCGCGCATCCCGGAGAGCGGGCCGTTGGAGGTGCGGCAGCTAGCTGCCGCATTCAATGACATGCGAACGCGAATCTCGGAAATGGTCAGCCGGCGAACCCAGGCCTTGGCCGCCGTGTCGCACGATCTTCGAACCCCGCTCACAAGACTTAAGCTGCGCCTGGCCGATGTCGAGGATCGGGGCCTGCAGCAATCGATGCAAGCCGATCTCACCGAGATGGAGGCGATGATCGACGCGACCTTGTCATATCTGCGCGGAGCAGAGGGCGAAGTCGTTCGGCCAATTGATTTAGTGTCGCTGCTCGAAACCATCGTCGACAATGCTCGCGATGCAGGACACGACGCGGTGCTCGACAGTTCTGGCGCTCTGATCGTGACGGGACGCCATCTCAGTCTCAAGCGCGCCCTGACCAACCTTGTCGGCAATGCCGTCTCCTTCGGAACGAAGGTCGTCGTGACCGCCAGATGCGAAAAGGGCCAGGCGTTGATCGATATCGCCGACAACGGACCTGGCGTTCCCTCTGAAATGCTCGACGCGGTTCTCGAACCGTTTTTTCGCCTTGAGACCTCACGTAATAGAGAGAGCGGCGGCGTTGGCCTCGGTCTGACGATAGCCAGGACCAACATCGAGGCGGACGGCGGCGAACTAAACCTGCAGAATCGGCCGGAAGGAGGCTTGAGCGTGCTCGTCCACCTCCCTCTCGCACGTCCGTGAACTTTCGCGTTGCGGGCTCAGGAACTCATCTTCCGGCAGTGCTGTTCACATCGACGGCACGCCTCGACGCAATCTTCCATGCCCTCTAGGCGCTCGCAGCTTTGCGCACAGCTCTGGCACAGATCCGCGCAGACGCCGCACACACGCTTATGTTGTTCGGATCCGATCAACATCATGTTGGCCGCGGAGCTGCAGATCTCGGCGCAAGCCAGCATGAGTCGAAAGTGCGTCGGCTCTACGTGCTTGCCTCCCTGCTCGAGACAGTGGTGGGACGCCATTCCCAAGCATATCGAGTGGCACCTCAGGCATTCCTCGATGCACGCTTTCATGTCGGCGTTTAATGGGTGATGCATACGCACTCTCCTTTCGGGTACACCCATCGAACGCCTCGCTCTGACTTCGGATCCGATTCTCGGAGCAGCTGAAACAATTTGTTACACGGGCGCAACGCGCCGTGACACAGGCCTCGCTATCTGTGCTCAGGGATCACTGTTCTGGCGCGCGCGAGGCTCCATGCGTTCAAAGAACGCCAGATTCTTTCTGGCTCCAGTCGCTCTGGCGGTCGCGCTGTCGGCGGCGCCTGCAGCACTAGCCCACGAAGGGCATGACCATGGAGCGCCCCCGCCTCCCGTGTCGAAGACAATCGCGCCGCGAGCGGATGCGTCATCGGCCGATTTCGAGGTCGTCGTCGTCGCCCGTGGTACCGTGCTCGTTCTCTACCTCGACCGGTTCCGAACCAACGAGCCGGTCGAAGGTGCCGATATCGAGATCGACACGCCAACCGGCATTCTGAAACCGGAGGCGATTGCGAAGGAACCCGGCAGCTATTCCATCGCAGCGCCATTCCTGGCCAGGCCCGGGAAGTACGACCTTGCGATCACGGTCAATGCACAAGGCACCGTCGATATTTTCGCGGCGACACTGACAATACCGGATGGTGCCGCCGCCGTGGAGCGCTCCACGACGTCCACTTGGCTCGGCAGCCCCGCGATCGCCCGGGATCTGCAGCGCCACTTTTCAGAGACCCCTGGTGCGACTTGGCTCTATCTGGTGCTGGCATTCCTCGCCGGTGCCGCAACGATGCGTTTCATACGTCCCCGCGGCATACCCAAAGAGTCGGTTGTCCTGATCGGCATTTTGGCGCTTGCCGCCGCTGGGCAGAATCCCGCCCTAGCGGACGGCGCGGTTGCAAGCCGCGACATCCCGCAGCGCTTCCCGGATGGCGCCTTGTTCGTGCCGAAACAGACGCAGCGTATTTTGGGCCTGCGTACGATTCTGACGGAGGAGCGCGGGCATCAGCGCATTGTCGAATTGCCCGGGCGCATCGTCCCGAGCCCAAACGCCAGCGGGCTCGTGCAGGCGTCTGTCGGCGGCCGCTTGTATCCCCCCGACGGCGGTTTCAAGCCGCTTGGCACGCGTGTAAAGGCTGGCGACATCCTCGCCTATGTGCGTCCTCCCCTGCCGCTCGCCGACGCAACGAGCCAAGCCCAGCAGGCGCGCGAGCTCGACCAGCAGATCTCGATTGTCACGCGCAAAGTCGAGCGTCTGCGCACGATCGAACAGGTGATCGCCAAGAGTCAGCTCGAAGACGCCGAGCTCGAGCTCAAGGGTCTGACGACGCGCCGAGCAAACCTCGAACGCGCCAAGCAGGAGCCGGAAGCCCTCGTGGCCTCCGTCGACGGCATTCTCGCGGCGGCTAATGCTGTTGCAGGACAGATGGCTGAGCCGAATGCCGTGATCTTCCACATCATCGATCCGGCGCATCTGTGGATCGAGGCGTTGAGCTACGATGCGCAGGCGCTCGAAGGAAGCGCGCGGGCACAACTTCCCGATGGCCGGACCTTGAGCCTTGCCCACATCGGCACAGGCTTTGCCGATCGCAACCAAGCGATACCCGTTCATTTCTCGATTGTCGCGGGAACGACAGGTCTGCGCGTTGGCCAATTCCTGACTGTTCTTGCTGCGACGGCGGATGTCAGACGCGGCATAGCTGTGCCGAGAGAGGCGGTGCTGCGCGGCACCAACGGGCAGTCCCTCGTTTTCGAGCATTCTAACGCCGAGCGATTCGTGCCGCGTGAGGTGCGCGTCGAACCGCTCGACGGCGTGCATGTGCTGATCGTGGCGGGCGTCGAGCCGGGGCGCCGGATCGTCACGCAGGGCGCCGAGCTTCTCAATCAGATCCGGTGACCGGCGATGTTCACCTTCCTCGTCACCCGATCGCTGCGCAACCGGTTGCTGGTCCTCGCAATCGCCGCCGTGCTCGTGGTCTACGGTGCGTTCACAGCGGCGCGGCTGCCGGTCGATGTCTTCCCAGACCTCAATCGACCGACCGTAACGATCATGACGGAGGCGGAGGGGCTGGCGCCGGCCGAGGTCGAGCAGCTCGTCTCGTTTCCGATCGAGACACAGATGAATGGACTGCCGGGTGTGACGCGCGTGCGCTCGGTGTCAGGTGTTGGGCTGTCCATCACTTATGTCGAGTTCGACTGGGACACCGACATCTACCGCAACCGCCAGCAGATTGCTGAGCGCCTGGCACTGGTGCAGCCACAGTTGCCGGCAAATGTCGTGCCGCAGATGGGCCCGATCAACTCGATCATGGGCCAGATCCTGATGTTCGCCCTGACCAGCGAGGCCGCGAGTCCGATGGAGGTACGCGAGATCGCGGACTTCGTCGTGAGACCGAGGCTGCTGACGATCCCAGGCGTGGCGCAGGTGATCCCGATCGGCGGAGAGGTGCGGCAGTACCGCGTGTCGCCGAACATGCCTGCGATGCGCACGCTCGGTGTGTCGCTCGCCGACATCGAGCGCGCGTTGCAGCAGTTCGGCACCAACACCGGGGGTGGCTTCGCCGACCAGTACAGCCGCGAGTTCCTCGTCCGCAACGTCGGGCGCACACTGAAGCTCGAAGACCTGCGTGACGTCGTTGTTCGCACCGAGGCCGGCGGCTCAGTCTACCTGCATCAGGTCGCGGCAGTGAGCTATGGCGCGAAGATGAAGCGCGGCGAAGCGGGGTTCATGGGCGCGCCTGCCGTCATCGTCTCGGTCGAGAAGCAACCCGGCATCGATACCATCCGCCTGTCGCGCGCAATCGAGCAGGCGATGGCCCAGCTCAACCGTACGATGCCGAAAGGCGTCAAGGTCGACACCGTCGTTTTCCGGCAGGCAAACTTCATCGAGACCTCGATTGGCAACGTCGAGAAGGTCCTCCTCGAGGCGATCTTGGTCGTCGCCATCGTGCTATTCCTCTTCCTCCTCAACATCCGAACCACACTGATCTCGCTGACGGCGATCCCAGTCTCGATGCTGGTGACCGCAATCGTGTTCTATGCGCTCGGGCTGTCGATCAACACGATGACTCTCGGCGGCCTCGCCATCGCCATTGGCGAGCTGGTCGACGACGCGGTCGTGGACGTGGAGAACATCTTCCGGCGCTTGCGGGAGAATCGCGAGCAAGGCAATCCGCGCTCGACATTCGACGTAGTCGTCTCGGCCAGCCAGGAAGTGCGTTCGGGCATCGTCTACGCGACGTTGATCATCGTGCTCGTCTTCGTGCCCCTGTTCGCACTGTCGGGCATAGAGGGCCGTCTGTTCGCCCCGCTCGGCCAGGCCTACATCATCTCGATCCTTGCGAGCCTCGTCGTCTCCATCACGCTGACGCCGGTAATGGCCTACTACATGCTCCCCGGCCTCAAGCGCCTTGACGAGCGCGAGGGTCCGCTGGTGCGTGCCCTCAAGTCTGTCAATCGCAGGATGCTCGTCTGGGCATTTGCACATTCCCGCACTTTGATGACGGGCGTGCTCGCGGGAGTCGTCGTTGCGATCGTTGCGGCCGTCGCATTGCCGCGCGCGTTCCTTCCCCCATTCAACGAGGGGACGCTGACAATAAATCTGCTCTTCCAGCCCGGCATCTCTCTCGCTGAAAGCCATCGCGTGGGCTTCGTCGCCGAGAAGCTGGTGATGGAAGTCCCAGAGGTCAAGCTCGTCGCCCGCCGCACCGGTCGCGCCGAGCTCGACGAGCACGCCGAGGGCGTCCACTCCTCGGAGATCGAAGTCGATCTGAAGCCTTCCGAGCGATCCAAGTCCGAGATCGTCAACGATATCCGTACGCGCCTTGCGGTACTCCCGGTCTCGACGAACATCGGCCAGCCGATCTCGCATCGCCTCGACCATATGCTGTCCGGCGTGCGCGCTGAAATCGCGCTCAAGATCTTCGGCGAGGACCTCGACACGCTGATCCGCCTCGCCGAGGAGCTGCGACAGCGGTCCACGGCCATTCCCGGGCTCGCTGATCTGCAGGTCGAACGGCAGGTACGCATCCCGCAGATCGATATCACAGTCGACTACAAGAAGGCCGCCCTCTATGGGCTCCAGCCCGCCCAGGTGACGGAGCAGCTCGAACGGCTGTCGAATGGGCGCTTGGTCTCGCGTCTCGTCGATGGCAACCGCCGCTTCGATGTCGTGGTCCGTCTCGACGATCGACTGCGCACGACTCAGCGCCTCAGCGAGCTCTTGATCGAGACGCCGCGTGGCTGGGTGCCACTGCGACAGATCGCCGAGGTCAAGGAGACCGACGGTCCGAACCAGATCCTGCGCGAGAACGGCAAGCGGCGCATCGTGGTGCTCGCAAACTCCGACGGCTCGCGCGACATGGCGGCGATCGTTGCGGATCTCCGCCGCGAAGTAGCGAACGCGAATCTGCCCAGCGGCTACTTCACCAGCCTCGAAGGCACGTTCCAGGCGCAGGAAGAAAGCATGCGCTCGATCGGTCTGCTCTCGCTCGTCTCGCTCGCCATGGTGTTTGTCATTCTCTACAGCCGCTATCGCTCGGCCCTGTTTGCCCTCATCATCATGGGCAGCGTGCCGCTCGCCCTCATCGGCTCCGTCGTCGCGCTGTGGCTGGCAGGGCAACCGCTTTCCGTCGCCAGTATGGTCGGCTTCATCACGTTGACCGGCATCGCGACCCGCAATGGCATCCTGAAAATCAGCCACACGATCAATCTCGCCATCCACGAGAAGATGCCGTTCGGGCCGGATCTTGTGATGCGGGGCAGTCTTGAGCGGATGACTCCGGTTCTGATGACGGCACTGTCGGCCGGAGTCGCGCTCGTGCCGCTAATGATCGATGCCCATGCGCCGGGCAAAGAGATCCTGCATCCGGTCGCGATTACGATCTTCGGCGGCCTCGTCAGCGCGACGCTTCTGGATGCGCTTCTGACACCTGTTCTTTTCTTGCGATACGGCGAAAAGCCGCTCGCTCGGCTCGTGGCGCTCGCGCGCGAGCAGAAATCAGATGCGGCCGCAACAAGTCCGCAAGCCGCCGAAGCTTATTGATCCGATGGAGGACACCATGAAACGTCTACGATTGGTGCTGATGGCCCTGCCCCTGGCACTCGCATTCGCCGCCCCGCTCACGGCCCACGAGGCCGCGAAAGGCCACAACGGCGGGCTCCGGGTCGATGTCGGCAAGTATCACGCCGAGCTCCTCGTCGACGGCTCGACGACTATCGCGGTCTTTCTCAGCGATGCCGACGACAAGCCCATTCCGGCTGCGGGGTTCAAGGCCACAGCCATTCTCATCATCGGCGGAAAGTCGCAGCGCATCGAGCTGAAGGCGGAGACGGCATCGAAAATGGTCGGCACCGCTCCGGCTCCGGTCAAGACCGGTGTCAAAGGCGTGGTCCAACTCACCGCGCCCGACGGGTCGACCGCGCAAGGAAAGTTTTGAGAGCCAAAATCAATCGAGACGATCTTCACGAGACGAAGGGATTTGAAAATGCTCACGATGGACCGCCGCGCTTTCCTTACATCTGCCGGCGCCGCCGGCGGAATAGCACTCCTCTCGCCGCACATCACCGTCGCGCAAGGTGCCGCTCCACTCCTGCGTGTCGGCACCCGAACGATCGAGGTCAACAAGAAGCCGGCCACGGTTTTTCAGGTCGCGGGGCCAGGAGGCCGGGTTGGGATTCTCGCTCGCGAGGGCGAACGCTTCAAAGGCGCGCTGTTAAATGACACCAACGCCCCTCTGCAGATGCATTGGCATGGACAGATTCGCGCGCCGCACGACCAGGACCGTGCCCGTCCGGGCGGTGGCATGCTTGCGGCGGGCCAATCGGACACGCACGATTTCGAGCTGACACCCGGCACGCATTGGATGCACTCCCATACGCTATCGGAGCAGCAACTGCTGGCTGCGCCGATGGTGACGCTCGAGAAGAATGGCGGCGATGTGCAGGATGTCGTCATCATGCTGCATGACTTCGCCTTTCGCTCGCCGCAGGAGATCCTGGCGGAGCTCGGCGGAACGGACGCCCATGCCGGACACGGCTCGATGTCCTCGCCGCGCCCTTCGCCGGCGAGCGCCAAGGGGCACATGGGCCATGGCCACATGAACCACGGTGCCGGCAATGGTCATGGAGGAGGGCACGGCCACATGATGGGGATGATGCACGCCAACGACGTGCGCTACGACGCCTATCTCGCCAATAATCGGACGCTCGATGATCCCGAGACGATCCAAGTCGAGAAGGGCGGCCGCGTGCGACTGCGCATCATCAACGGCGGCACGGCGACGGCATTCTTCATCGGCACACCGGGCCTCAAGACGAGTGTCGTGGCGGTTGATGGATCGGACTGCAAGCCATTTTCGAGCGCGAGCTATCCTTTGGCCCAGGGGCAGCGCATCGACCTTCTCGCGGAGATTCCGAAAGAGGGTGGAGCCTTCCCCGTGTTGGCGCAGGTGGAAGACGCGCAATTTGTTACCGGCATCGTCCTTGCGACAGCCGGCGCGAAGGTCGCGAAGCAAAGCACCGCGGCTCAACGTAAGGCCGCGATGCTGGACCTGTCGCTTGACCGGCAACTGGCAGCATCAAAGCCGCTAGCCACCAAGCGCGCCGACCAGACTTTCATGGTGATGTTGGGCGAACAGCCGCACTATCGCTGGACAATCGACGGACGCGTTCACGGCGAGCATGAAGCCTTCACGGTCCGCCACGGCGAGCGCGTCGAGATGACGTTCATGAATCCGACCAGCATGATGCATCCGATGCATCTCCACGGCCACCACTTCCAAGTGGTGGGGATTGGCGGGCAGCGCTTCGCCGGCCCGATGCGCGATACGGTGATCGTGCCCGCCCATATGCCTGTCACGATCGCTTTTGACGCAGCGCAGAAGGGCGCTTGGTATCTGCACTGTCACCACCTTTATCACATGGCGACCGGCATGATGACGGAGGTGATCGTGGCGTAACGACTAGCCGCCAGGCAGTATCTCCACAGGTGGCAGCAGCTAAAGTCATTCGCCTCGATCTGGTTGAGCAAACTGATCCGGACCTCCCCGTTCGGATCGTTTGGCAATGCATGAAGCGGACGACGCCGGACACGCTTGGTGAGAGCTTGCTGACCGCTGCGCCAATGTCGGCGTTCTCTGGAAAGTGGCAATTGGACAAAGGCAGAGCCGGATGCCCGCATGGTTTCGCCACGGCAATCAACGTTGGCCAACAAGGCTACGAGACGCTGCGATCAGCTAAGCCAGCACAGGCGTCGCAAAAGTCGCGACTTCCAAGACACGTCGCCACCCCGCGCTTGTCGTTGATTTGCTTGACTGCAAATGTGCGGCAATGCACGGACGGGCATCGAGCGTCGACTGGTGGGATCAGCGGTGGGATTGCCGGGGCCAAGAGGGCAAAATAATATTTTATTTCAGAGATTTATTGCCAATCTATGGCGGAGGCGAGAGGATTCGAACCTCCGGTACCCGTTTCCGAGTACAACGATTTAGCAAACCGCCGCCTTAAGCCACTCGGCCACGCCTCCGTGAGGGAGAGCTATAAGCAAGCGGCCACTCGAGATCAAGCACAGCTTGGGCGCCGACCGCCGGCAGCGACAATTGCACCGCCAGTGACGCGAGGCACCTCGAAAATCCAGGCAATTCTACGATCTAAGTCGTCCTTCGCTGCGGGTTTCGAGCGCGGTTGCGGGAGGGGGGCGGAGCGGCTATGGTCCGCCGCGCTTACGCGGACGCGGTGCCGCAAAGCTGCATCCGGCGAGACCGGGACGGCAGGGCACGCCGAGCGATTCGGCGCCGCCGTGGTGGGGCGTAGCCAAGTGGTAAGGCAGCGGATTTTGATTCCGCCATGCGGAGGTTCGAACCCTCCCGCCCCAGCCAATCTTAGAGACGTCCTTAACGTGCTTACTTATCAATGTGTTATAGGCCGTCCGCAATCGGATGCCACCCCAGTTGCCACCCCAGCGCCACCCCAAAGCGGCTTGATCGGACCGTCTCATGCGTGCTCTCTGTACCGCCTCGTGGGAGGCGCCCTGTGGTGAGGCATGTGGCATGGCGATGAGTGGCAGTAGCGTAGACACTAGGCATCTTGAGAAGCACGGTAGACAGTACCGAGCGAAGCTTGACGTTCCCAGGAAACTCCGTGAGGTCGTCGGCAAAGCGGCACTCAAGAAGTCCCTCGGCACTGATAGCCTTGCCGAAGCCCAGCGCCTCCGTTGGCCCGCACTTGCCGACCTCCGAAAGCAGCTTCACGAGATCACACGGAAGGCGAAGGCAGCTCCATACGATCCCATCACAGCGGCAGCCCTTGAGGACCGCACAACGAGAGGCATCCTCGTTGATATCATCCTGCGGGAAGACCGCCCTGAGGACGTGGAGGCCTTGGCCCTCTTTGACCGAGAGCTGTTCGACCTAAAGGCGGAGCGAATTCAGAGCGATCACTCCCCAGCGAAGGCCCGTGAGTATCGGGGTATCGTTCGAGGCGAGCGCACTCCGCTCGTTGCCCATGTGGATCAATGGATGGCGGACGTCGGAGGACTCGCGAAGCGGACACGCAAACACTACCGCGACTCGGTCTACCAACTCGCCGCGTTTGCAGCCGAGGAGGGATTGCCTCAGACCATCGAGGCATTCGACCGGCGGGCCGCAGGGGACTTCATCTCGCGCCGCTTTATCGATCGTCAAGGCGCCGACCGTACAGCCAAGAAGTTCGTCTCCGCGCTCTCTGCCTACTGGCGATGGCTCGATGCGAAGGGGAAGATCGCACGGGCCTCAGACAATCCTTGGCGCGGTCAGGTGATGCCAACGAAGGATACACGGGGCACCTCTCTGCGTGATGACAGCGACGATGGTGCAACAGGTGGAAACGAACCACGGCCCTTCACCGACGATGAGGTGTCACGGCTCTTGAACCCTGGGAAGCCCGACGACCCCGTACTCATGGAGTTCATCCGCATTGCAGCCCTCAGTGGCATGCGCATCGATGAGATCGGACGCATCAGAGTCCGCGACGTGGACCTCCTGGGACTCTCGATCCACCTCCCTCGCGCTAAGACCAAAGCCGGGATCCGCCATGTCCCAATCCACTCCGATAACGCCAACATCATCGCCCGGCGCATCATCGGCAAGGCCCCCAGCGAATGGCTCTTCCCAGAGCTTCCCGAGTACCCTCCCGAAAGCCTCTCCGAGCGCTCAATGGTCGTCACTAAGCGTTTCGTCACCTACAGGCGCAGCATCAGCGTTGACGACCGGGCGGAGGGTCAGAAGCGATCGCGCATCGACTTCCACTCGTTCCGCAGGTGGTTCGTCACGAAGGCAGAGCAAGCCGGCATCGCCATCGAAATCATCGAGGCTGTCGTGGGGCATAAGCGCAAGGGGATGACAGCCGGCAGATACTCAGGCGGTCCATCCCTTGAGCAGCGTCGGGCGTGTGTTGAGGCCGTGAAGCTACCGCAGGGGCATCGAAAGGAGGTCTGAAGGGCGGAGCGTGCTCTATCCCACGCAGCCTTGCGATCCGTTGCTCCGGGAGTTCATGCTGATTGCCGCCCTTTCCGGGATGCGCATCAACGAGATCGCCAACATCAAAGTTTAGGACGTGGACCTCAAAGACCGAACGGTCCTGATACCGACAGCGAAGACCAAGGCCGGTGTCCGTCGCGTGCCGATCCACTCAGGCGTGCTCGACATCCTCACTCGCAGGGTGAAAGCCCAGTCGTCGTCCACGTGGTTGTTCCCAGAGCTCAACGCCCTGAAGGACAGCGGCAGTCCAATGTGGAATTCCACTCATTTCGACGTTGGTTCATCACCAAGGTGCAGCGAACGAACATGCCGCGTGATGTCATCAAGGCGATCGTGGGTCACAAGGACGGCAGCGTGACCTTCGATATTTATGCCGGCGGACCCTCACTCAGGCAGTTCCGTGCTGTCATCGAGGCTGTGAAATTGCTGCGCAGCCGTCGATGTCCACTCGCAATGGCATGGGGAAATTGCCGGCGGAATAGACTTGAGGCGCTGTTACTGCCGATTAGGTTAATTGCTCTCCCCATCGATCATAGTAGCCAACTTCCTCGATAAGACATTGATCAAGAAGGTAACATTCTATCGCATCGTCATTCGCGACTGCGACTTGGGCACCCAACGCGCCTGACAGAGACAACTTGGTTCAAAAGAGCGCTTTGCCGTTAGCGAATAATCGCTCCCTGACGTGGATCCTTTGCTCACTTTTGCATTGGTACACACGTTTGGAGAGTTTCCATGAACGACGGCCCCCTGATACCGCCTTCAAGATCAACGCCAGACTTCAAGCTCAAGACCAAGCTCGAGGCGGAACTCAATCTCATTCTCAGCAGATTCTGTTTGGATGTCGAGAATGTCATCCGGTTGAGAAATGGAGAGATTGCCGAGGGAACTATCGAGACCAGCGGATATCGGCGTGTAAGAGCAGGCTCGAAAATGCTTTTGCTCCATCGAGTAAAGTTCGCTCTCTATAACGGATGGCTCCCCGAACGCATCGATCACAAAGACGGTGACCGCACTAATAATAAGATCGGGAACCTTCGACCGTGTACGCCCTCGCAGAACGCAGCGAATGCGTCCTACTCAAACCGCCCGATGCCCGTTAGCGGACTCCGCAACGTCTATCTAATGCCGAACGGAAAGTACAAGGGCCGCGCTCAGCTAGGCGAACGCAGACAATAGACTATAGCATTCGACACCGCGACGGAAGCGAAGGAGGCCATTGAGGCGTTGCGGAAGGCACATCACGGCGACTACCACCGACGCACGCACCTGGTCCGCCTCAAGCCGATTTCAAACATCGCAAAGAAGAGGCAACCGAAGGGTCGAGGATGACGGCAATCCGCTCGAACCTCGCTTCATAACCGGGCGCGCGCCACTTTGTTGGACCGACGCCAGTTCACGTGGCATAACCGACATGATGGCCATCCGCGATTGCATCGGCGGTCTGGCACCCGGACATGGACATCATCGTGGATGCCGTGAGGATTGGGCTTCGTGAAGTGTCATGAGGCACAGCCGAAGGGCGAGCAATCAGCGATGCCGCTGAAGAGTTCCGAGAGGCTGTCCCAATGGCGTTTCCGGATCGTGTGGCGTGGCTAAGTTGATCGAACATCCGCCTGAAGTACTGCTCGCATCAGGATCGGCCTCGCGGTGGGATCTCTCCTAGCGTCGAGCAGAGCGACCGAGCTCCCATTGGGAGGCGCAACACAAAGGGTCGCTAAGCACCATGACATCTTCACCAGCATCGTCACCCGACCATGACGACGGCGACCGCAACGAAGCCCTCCGCAGCAGACAGCTTGCACGCGAGTACGAAGCCCATACGCTCGCCTCTCAGAAGGTCAACGCCGACTGGCAAAAGGCACAGAACACAGGCGATCCCCTCCGCTCCCCTTCGACGCGCACGCTTGCGAATCACTGGACGTCTCCTCTTGCCGCATACATCACCGCAGAGGCCGACAATGTAAAGCACAGCACAGGTCCGAGGCCGCGTTGGCTCAAGAAAGCCTCCCGCTTCCTTGATGCGGAGACGCTAGCTCACGTCACGATCAGGACCATTCTCTCGATACTCATCAGCGAACGCCGCGTGAAGCTCAGCAAATCTGGCAAGCTTCCGAAGCCCCTTACATCGTCACGTCTTGCAGGCGACATGGCCTGGCGATCTCGAAGGCTTCACGCCTCACAGCATTCCGCAAGCTTAATCCCGCTCTGTTTGCTGCCATCGACAAAGGCCAGAACGAACAAGGGTCCACGCCGCAGCACAAAGACGCCGTCCTAAACATTACCCTCAACACAAAGGCCAGAGACCCGGAGAAGGCAACCGCTGAGTTTCTGGAGGCAACGGAACCTTGGACGACAAGGGAACGGCACTCAATCGGACAGTGGCTGTTCGCAGCGGCGGTCAAATGCACGGGAGGGCGAATCACACTCGTTCGTCACTGGAAGAACCTGAAGAGCGGTGGAAGCGGCACGACCGGCTACTGGCATGTGGGCCTGCATCCAAGTGTCTATGATTGGCTTGCCGACGACATCAAAGAGCACGCCTCTAGGGCTACATTCGATAGAGCCATGATGTGCCCTCCGGTGGCTTGGGAAGGGCCTAACGGCGGCGGCTACTTGCTCGCCAAGATCACCTCACCGCATCTCATCCGTGGCGCGACACCAGGCCCTATCCGCCGCAAGATAAGAGACAAGGGAGGCGTACCGCAGTCGCCTGTCCTCTCCGCTGTCAATCACCTCCAGGCAGTGCCGTTCGCAATCAACGAAGCCGTGTTCTCTGTCGCATCCGAAGCAGTCGCAACAAAACTCGACCTGGCACAACTCCCCGAAAGCTACCGCGAGAGTGTCCCCCTCCCGCCTCCCAAAGAGTCCAGCTCTCCCGAGGTGTTCGAAGAGTGGAGACGTAAGGCCGCGAAGGCGAAGCGCACAAACGAGCGCAACAAATCCCGCGTGCTTTGGTCACGTGCCGTCATGCAAGAAGCTTCAGAGCTAAGCGACGCGCCTTTCTGGTTTCCGCATCATCTCGACTTTCGAGGGCGTGTCTATCCGGCCGGCACTGGGCTTAATCCTCAAGGCAGCGACTTGTCGCGATACATGCTGAGGTTTCACCGGGGAAAAGCCATCGGTGACGGAGAGGGACCTCAGTGGCTCGCCGCCCAAGTCGCCAGGGCATTCGGGCACGACAAGATTCCTTGGGAGAAAAGGATCGAGTGGACCCACGAGCGGACCGCCATGCTCAAGCGCATTGCCGATGATCCACTGGCAAACCGACGAGAGTGGGAAGCAGAAGCCAGCGATGGGGAGAACATATGGCCTGCGTTGGCTGCTGCTCACGAATGGACTGCTTACGTTGCCGACGGTAAGCGGGCTGATTTCATCACGACGCTCCCCGTGTTTATTGACGGAACTTCGAACGGGCTTCAGCACTTCGCGGCACTCGCTCTCGACAACGACCTCGGGGGTATGGTCAACCTCACGCAGAGCGCAATGCCCCAGGACATCTACCAAGCCATCGCGGATACAGCCTACGAGAGCATCCGAGGCATCGCAGGCGACTACGGCGCGGAGGACAGACGAGAGGCGCTGCTGTGGATGCGCGTTCTTGGGAACAAGGCTCCGCGGTCACTCACGAAACTCATCGTTATGGTCAAACCCTACGGCGGCTCACATCTGAACGTCTACGACGTTGTGCAGCAGTACATCGACAAGGCGGACCCGCATCGACTGCATTGGGGCGGAGACGTGCGATCTCCCGAGGAGGACAAGCAGCTCGTCTATTGGCTCGGCAATCAACTGCAGACGGCGCTAGGAGAGCGGACGCGGGCGGCTACCGACGTGATGGGTTGGCTCAAGAAGGCGATGGAGCTGCTTTGCCAACGTGATGGGAGCGATAGCGACAGCCTGCCACCTATTGACCGTCTTGATTGGCGGACACCAAGCGGTCTGCCTTGGCATAACGTCTATTTCGCTACGCGCTCTCGACGCACGAGCGTAAAGTTTGAAGGGGAGAAAAAGGAGAGCAACTTCGCGGTAACGAACACGAGGGAGATCGTTACCCAGAAGTGCCTCAACGGCGTGTCGCCCAACTTCATTCATGCGCTCGACGCGGCCTGCCTCATGATTGCAGTCGAGAAGATGAAGGCCCAAGGCATCAACGATCTCATCACCGTGCACGACTGCTTTGCAGGTCTCGCTCCTGACATGCCGGCCATCAGTCGCTGCGTACGAGAGGCGTTTGTCGAAGTCCACGAGGCTGATCCTCTGGGCAGTCTCCGGACAGCGATCCTCGAGGTATTGCCTAAGGACACGCACAGTCGACTGCCGGAGCTGGGTGCGTTGCGCACTGGAGACCTCGACGTCCGACGCGTGCTCGATAGTTCTTACATGTTCTCCTGATGGCCGATGTTGGCCAAGCCTTCGCCTTTCCCACTGTGGCACAAGCGGCTTTACGGCGTTAGTATCTCTTCGTCCGCAAGCCAAAGGCGCATATCATGATCGACGACGACGACAGCGACCCGAAGATCGTCACGTCTCCGCTGACCAATCGCAGCTTCAGTCGGGATGGCGTGACTGTTGAAGTGCACATCTATCGGCTTGAGCACGATGAAAAGTGGACGCTCGAGGTTGTTGACGGCGAGAACAACTCCATCGTGTGGGACGGCGAGTTCGATACCGATGGCGACGCCCACGACGAGTTTCTTCGGACGGTCGAGACTGAAGGCGTGGATGGCATCTTAAGGGACCCGGCGCGACCGAACTGACGCGGAGTGGCACAGCGGACTCGATCGACACTGAGGGCTGTCGGGCAGAGGAAGGGATTGGGACCACGAGGGACATCCTCAGGGACCGCCCTCAGGTCAGCATCGGGAAGACAGGCCATTGCGATGTACCGGGGCGGCGGACAGAGGCATTGCGGAGAGGCTGAGGCGACGTCCTGAGGGCGAGGCCTAATAGGCGGTCTATAGAGGTATACAGTAGGGGGCCTCCCTAAGGTCCGTCCCCTATGTCCCTGCCCTTAGTCTAGGGCGAAGTGACCAAGCTGAGCGTGTTCCCGACCGGCTCCATTCAGCTCGCCAGTAAGGTCTCATATCTCACTTGCCCCGCAGGGATGCTCTTCCTTTGCCCCTCGGCGTCTCAGGGCGAAGTGACCAACCGTGACTCTCGCGCCACGCCCGATGAAAACAGGGCCGTCCTTGCGAGGAGGCATATACGGACGAGCCAGGGCGCGACACCCCCCGTACCCTTTCCCGGACGCTTTCAGCTTGGACCAGCGCACTGCCCATAGCGTACTCGCCAGGCCGCTCCTGAGCACTAGGAACACAGCCGAGCGACTGCCATAGCGAGCCTTAGCACGGCACCGCTGACCCGCCCTCAGGGCTCACACACATCCTCTGAGCAGTTCCCCGAGCTTTGGTCCGATGGAGCAGCCGCACACCTCACTACCCGGCACGAACACGTTGAGGTCGACCGCTCCCCGCTCCGTCTCTGCGACGCCTCACATTGCTTCGCGACGAGTGCCATATTCCTTCGTTTACTACCCTGGGTCATAACAGGTGCCAAAAGCTGACAAATGTGCTGCCATAAGTCAGTGCCAACGCGAGTGCCGCAAGAGGGACCATCGTGACCATGCCCAAGACGATCTTCTATGCCCGTGTCTCGACGCGCGATCAGAAGGCCCACCTGCAGCTCGACGCCGCCAAGAAGCTCGGGGTGCCCGTCGAGAGGATCTTCGTCGAGAAGGCGTCCGGTATCCGCCACGACCGGCCTGTCCTGGAGAGGGCCGTTGCGGCTCTCCGGAAGGGTGACACGCTGGCCTGCTATAAGCTCGATCGCATCGGCCGCTCCCTCATGCATATCACTAAGCTCCTCGCCGATTTGGAGCACCGCGGCATCCACTTCCGCACCGTCGAGGACGGCCTCAGCACGCAAGGCTCAACCGGCAAGCTGATCCTGCACGTGCTCGGCGCCGTTGCTCAATTCGAACGTGACCTCATCGTGGAGCGCACCAAGGCCGGGCTACAGGCGGCGAAGAAACGCGGCAAGCATCTCGGCCGGCCCTTCAAATGGTCCCCCGAAATGGCCCGCAAGGCTCACAGCCTGATGATGAAGGATGGCCTCAACGGCGATGATGCAGCGAAGGTGCTGGGGGTGTCGCGTCGCACGATGTTCCGAGGGTTGAAGGCCGCACGCGATCACGATGCGATGGCCGCGGGGGAATAGACGCCCCGGCTCAATTGGCAGCGCCTGTACTTGCGAGGTTTGTCAGACTATAACCGCACCCAATTGACCTGCAGTACACGGCCGCAA
>VFQN01001736.1_pt1 | contig 35405 bp, 25 predicted proteins | sample 3512371 | NCBI WGS metagenome assembly VFQN01 (sample SAMN10412370, study PRJNA504923) | tailings metagenome | isolation source: Replicate 2 from Balatoc abandoned mine | place: Philippines: Itogon, Benguet | collected 2017-08-28 | reverse complement strand
TGTACGAGAACCCGGAACTCGTCTGGCTCGGGTTCAAGGACCCGTCGTTCCCGCTCCCGAAGGTGATCGAGAACCTGTTCCCGCACTGGGTCAGCATCCTCGGCATCGCGCGGACGAAGCTGAAGCACCTCGTCACACAGAAGGAGTCGCGGAAGTTCGGCCGGCAGTTCTCCCCGCTCCAGCTGTACAAGTACGTGTCCGGCGTGAACGCCGTCCGCCTCCGCAAGCTCCTCAGCACGCTCGACGGCGAGGACTACCCGGCCGACCCGAAGCGCGCCTTCAACCAGCTCCGCCAGGCCACGCTCACCGGCACGATGGAGGTGCCGACCGTGGACCTCGACGCCGACATCGGCGGCTACGCGAAGGTGAAGCAGCGTCTGAAGGCGGAGATCCTGGACGTGCTCGCCAAGCGCGACAAGGCGACGGAGGCCGACGACGTGGCGCGGCTCGAAGAACTCATCCCGCGCGGGATGATCTTCTGGGGGCCGCCCGGCACCGGGAAGACGTACTTCGCCAAGGCCATCGCGGCGAGCATCGGCGCCGCGATCACGGTCGTGTCGGGGCCGGAACTCAAGAGCAAGTGGGTCGGCGAGAGCGAGGAGAACCTGCGCCAGATCTTCCACAGGGCGCGGCAGTCGGCGCCGTCGATCATCGTGTTCGACGAGCTCGACTCGTTCGCCACCGCCCGCGGCACCTACACGGGCAGCGGCGTCGAGCACTCGATGGTCAACCAACTCCTCACCGAGATGGACGGGTTCCACAAGGACGAACTCGTGTTCGTCGTCGGCACCACGAACTTCGTCGAGAGCCTCGACCCCGCCCTGCTCCGCCCCGGGCGGTTCGAGTTCCACCTCCACATCCCCTACCCCGACGAGGCCGACCGCAAGGAGATCCTGGGCATCTACGACCGCAAGATGCGGCTCCGGATGACCGAGGAGGCGCTCGACTACGCGGTCCGGCGGACGGGCGAGAACTACAGCACGCCGACCGGCACGCCGTTCAGCGGCGACCACCTGAACGCCCTCTGCCGCGCCGTCGCCCGACTGCGGATGCGCGAGGAGGTCGGCGGGGAGACGACGCCGAAGGTCGTCGAGCGGGCGCTGACCGAGTTCGAGGAGCGCGTCGAGCTGGCGGACAAGGACGCGGCGATGGTCGCCACGCACGAGGCCGGGCATTTCCTCTGTGCCATCTTCTGCCCGCACCACGCCCCGCCCGAGAAGGTGACGATCCAGAGCGACATGCCGTGGGCGCCGTTCTTCACCGCGTTCAAGCACGACAAGGGCCGCATCGGCCACAGCCGGAACGAGCTGCTCGACATTCTCACCGTGCTGTACGGCGGCATCGAGGCGGAACGGCTCGTCCTCGGCGACGTCTCCACCGGGGCGAGCGGGTTCGGCAACCCGCGCTCCGACCTGGCCCGGGCGACCGAGCTGGCGAGCGTGTTCGTGGACACGCTCGGGATGAGCAGTCTCGCCGCCCCGCTCCGCACCTTCCGCGACAAGGACGGCCGCCGCGAGGTACTGTCGGCGTCGCAGGCCGAGGCCATCGACCGGCAGGTGAACACGCTCATCGTGCAGTGCCAGGCCCGCGCCGCGGCGATCCTGTCGAAGCACAAGGACGACCTCGTCCGGGTGCGCGACGAACTGCTGGAAAAGAAGACGATCGAGGGCGAGCGTGTCGCCGCGATCGTCGCCGAGCTGCGCGAGAAGTTCCCCGCCGACGTGGGCGCACCCGGCCCGGCCGCGCCCGAACCGACCAAGCCGTCCTGACGCGGAGTTCGACCGTGGCGACCATGATCGTGATGCTCCGCAAAGACCCGCAGACGGGGAAGCAGAACATCATCGTGAAGCTCGACTCCGACCCGGACGCGCTGCCGATCGAACACGAGCAGATGCACAAGACGCTCGTCGAGAAGCTGGTCGGCAAGGGGATTCACGCCGAAGACCTCGGCGAGATCGTGATCGAGCGCGAGCCCGAGCGGGCGCCGGCCGACCAGGCCGCGAACCCCGAGCAGCCACAGCGGAACAAGGCCAGCAACCCCGGATAGCGCCTTTCAGTCGGAGCCCGGAGCGTGAGCGACGGGGTGGCGTACCCCGTCGCTCACGCTCCGGGCTCCGACGGATAGAACATCACCCCAAGTGCTCCCCGTCGCATGATCCTGTTCTTCCCCGACCCCGACACGGTCCGCCTCGCGCTCACCAGCGGGCTCGTGCCCGCCGACGTCACGCTCGCGCCCGCGGCGGTCAGCGCCGACGCTCAGGGGCGGCTGTACGTCGAGCCGAAAGCCAGTCTGTCGAAGGCCACCACCAAGGTGCTCGACCGCCTTGGCGTGAAGGGCTCGAAGCGGCACGGCGGCGAGACGGTGCGCGAGGTCGGGAGCTGGGTTGAGCTCGTCCCGCTCGTGAAAGAGCCTGGCACGCCCGAGATCGCCACCGGCACCGCCGTACTGTTCGAGCTGCCGACGGCCGACGAGTTGCCGGCCCTGGTCACCGAGATGCTGCGCCTCGGCAACGACCGCCAGGGCTTCCGCTGGTTCGCGGACGCCGGCAGCAAGTCCGACACGCGCGTGCTGCTTCGCGTACTCGGTCCGCCCTACTACACACTCCTCCGGGCGCTCGACCGGCAGGCCGGCGGGGTACGGGCGTACCTCGAACGGGCGCCGCGCGTGTGGGTCGAACTCGGGTGGAACCACCCGCTCGCGGCGCAGGTGAAGGTCGCCGAGGGACAATTCGCGCTCCTCACGCCGCCGAACCAGTGGCTCTTCCTCGACGACACACCGTTCCGCGACGTGTACGACCTGGCGCGCTTCCCACTCCCCGCCGCGCCGGTGGCGTGGGAGCCCGTCGAGTCGCCGGAGAAGGTGTCGGTGCCGCTGCGGCTCACCGCCGGCAACGCCGCCGACGCGGCCGAGCTGTGGGTGCTCCGCGACGACCCCGTCGCACAGCTCGACGCGCTCGTCCGCGACGCCGACGAACGGCTGACGCAGCGCCTCGTGTTCGCGGTAGCGAAGGCAGCCGACGGGGCACCGGTCGCGGTCCTGCGCACGCGGCCGTCGAAGCTCCCGCCGCCGCCGCTGCCGCTGGAGAGCGCCGTCGCGTTCAAGCCGTACTGGAAGCTGCCGAACCTGTTCGTCCCGGTCGGCCGCCGCCTCCACCCGACGCTCCGTCGCGACGCCGTCCGCCGACTCCTCGCCGACGACCCGGACCGGGTCGTGTGGCTGCACCCGGACGGCAAGACCGGGTTCACGCCCGAATCGGTTCCCGACGCCGCGTTCCGCTCGCTGGAAGACTGGGTCGATTACGTCATCGAGTCGGAGCAGGAAGCGCTCGGCGCGTGGATCGGCGCGACGCGCTTCGACTTCGAGCACTTCGTCTGTACCGACGGCGGCCCGAAGCCGAAGCCGGACAAGCCCGACCGCGAGCCCAAGCCGAAGGACGAGCCGGACCGCGAGCCCAAGCCGAAGTCCGACACCACGAAGACGAAGGGCAGCACCCGCGCAAAGCCGAAGGCGGACGCGGCTGAGTACGTCGCCCCGACGCCGGAGGCGGTCGCGCCGAACGAGTGGAAGCTGCGCGCGAAGGAATTGGCAGAACAGTTCCTCGCAGTCGAAGGTTCGTTGGACGCCCCAGAGCGGGTGACGCTGTGGCCGGAATTGGCCGCGGCGTACAGCGGGGCTGGGGACGCGGCCACGGACGCTGCCGTCTGCTGGCTGAATGCCCTCTGGGATCACGCAGCCCCGCCCTCGGCATGGTATCAGGCGTGGGCTAGAAGTGAGTTTCCGCACCTCGCCGGGCCGATAGGCCAGGCCGACTTGGATGCCAAACTCAAGACCCACACGCCCGCTGTGGCTGACGTGCGGGCGGTCGTCGCCGGCTTCTTGGCAGTGTCCGCGGCACGGCCAGTCCCCGCATGGCTCGCTAAGACCCTGCCAGTAATCCAGAAGTATCTGGAAGCGCACGAGCAGATGCTCCCAGTCCGGGCAGTGTGGCTGACGGCGGTACGGCTCGCACGGCTGGCAGGTAGCGACCCGCTCGGCCTCGCCCGCGCGCGCGATCGGCTGCTCGAACGTCTCCTTACCGGTGGGCTCAACATCGAGCGCGACCTGCCCGGGTTCCTGCGATTTGCCGGCCACCGCGACGCCGAACGGCTCCGCACCGTCCGTGAGCGTGTATGGGAGTTACACAGAACGGTCCGCGAATGGATTCAGAACCAGTGTGTGGGGACGCCCGGCCGGCCGGCGAATAAGGACCGCATTGTCCGTAACCTTCCATATGTGGACATGATGTTCGCGTTCGCGTTCGCCCAACTCGGAGAGGCGGACACCGCACGAGGGTTGCTTGACGCCTCGCGCAAGGAGCTCGTCCGTCCCCAACGTGTGGCGACCGACATCGGACAGTTTGACGGACTGGTCGCTGATATCGCCGACCGGTTTCTGTTCCAGGCATTCGCCTACCGCGTCGAACAGTCACTCACTGGGAAACCGCACGCCGGCGGGCTCGGTCCGGCTCTGCGGGAAGAGTTAGAGGTATTCCGTAAGAAGGGAGCACAGGCTGAGCACGCAGTCAAAGGGCCAAACCAGTCGAACAATCCGTACTGGCAAGCAGTCTACCTGATCGAGCGAATGCAGCGCGAGTATCGTCTGCTGGAGCCGAATGAGATCGGCGAAACTTACACATCGGCGGCGCGTTTCAACAACACCTTTGACACCGATGTGGCCAACCTCCCACAGATCGGAGAGCCGGCCAAGCTGGCGAACGAGGTCAGGCGATTGTACCGTGAGGGACTCAAAGGGCGTGGCGTCAAAGACACTCAGACCCGAGTCGTTCACAAGGCGCTCGCCCTGGCGCACAGAGCGGGCGAGTCGTTCACGCTGGAAGTACTCGGGTGGGTGCCAGCTTTGCTCGTCCCTAACCCAATCCAGGTCGGCAACCCGCCTACGGTCAAGGACGTATCTAACCTCCGTGGCGAGCTGGTCGAGCGGGCGATTGTCTTGGCGGCTCACTTCGGCCGGACCGATCTTGTCAGTCAGATCTCTCGCCGGTTCACCGCCCTACTCAGCACCGAGTCGGACGAGACGTTATTCGGACTCGTGAACGCAGCCGCCGGCCGATCGCTCCGTACGCTCCGTACGCTCGGGCTGCGCGACGAGATCGACCACCTGCTTTCCGAAATGAGCGCGGTAATATACCGCGGCGCCGACCTTGCAAAAGTCCGTGAGCGGCACCTCAAAGGAACGAAACCGAAGTGGGCGGACGTACTCGTTACGCTCACGAACCTCGCTGCCGGGTGGCAGGTGTTCGGAATGAAGGACCGGGCGCAGCCAATCCTCGAACTGGCCCGGGCCGAGCTTCTCCGCACCGGTGAAGCGACATTCCTACCGCAGGACTACGCGGCAGTCGCGTGCGGATACGTCCGCGCGCTCGGCAGTGGGGACGCCGAACACGGGCTCAAGGGGATCGCCCAACTGCTCAGCGAGATGCCGGTGGGCCGGATCACGAACAGCCTCACCACCGCCCCGTTCTACTCTCGGCTCCACCTAAGCGTGGTCGAGGAGGTGGTCTGGGCGCTCGTGAGCGACGAGTTCGCGCTCGGGCCGACCGGGCGGAAGTGGCTCGACGAGGACGAGTACCTGATCCGCAAGCGGGTCCACGCCGACATGGCCCGGGAGCGCGAGCGCGGCGGGGTGTAGGCGTTGGCCCGGTGCGGTTTTCGCACTACACTCCGTTCATGCCGGCGCTGTTCTTCCCCAACCCGGACGCCCTCCGGCTGGTCCTCGCCAGCGGGGTGCTCCCCGCCGCGGTGACCGCCACCCCGGCCCGGGCCGGGTGGGACGACCAGGGCCGCCTCTGGCTCGACCCCACCGCCCCCCTCCCCCGCGGCTGCCTCGGCGCGCTCGGCCGGTTCGGCGTGCAGGCGCTCGGCGGCGGCGAGCCGACGCCCGTCCAGGTCGGCAGCTGGGCGGAACTCCTGCCGCTCAAGCGGTCCGCCCGCGTCACCGGGCCGGTGCTGTTCGAGCTTCCCGACCGGCTCCTCGGGCAGCTCGTGCGGTCGCTGACGCGCGGCGGGCCGCGGCCGGTCGGCGTCAGGCTCCTCCCCGGCGACGAGAACGTGGCGTGGGTCCGTAGCGACCACCCACCGGCACGAACCCTTGACGCCGCCGATGATACCGGCGAGGTCGAGCCGTTCGTCGAACAGGTGCCCGGGGTGTGGGTCCGCGTCGGCTGGGAGCACCCGTTCCCCGAGGGGTTCACGCTGCCACCGGGCCACGTCCTGCTCCTCCGCCCGCCGCGGTCGGTGACGTTCCACGCCGGCCTGCCGCCCACGCCGGCGCTGCCGGACTTCGCGCTGCGCGCCGCGGCCATCTCGCGTAGGGCCGATGGCCCACCGCCGACGGTCGAGGTGCGCCTCCGTTTGCGGCGTGCCGGCCACACCGCCGACCCCGTGTTGTGGGTCTTCACGGCGGGCGAGGTGGTGGAGTTCCGGCTGGCGTGTCGGGACGCGGGGGAGCGGGCGCTGGCCGGGTACGAGGTCGCGGAGTGCCGGGGCGGAGTCGTGCTCCGGCGACTAAAGGGGGACGCGCCCGCGCTGCCACTCCCGGCGGCGGGCTACGCCGCCGACCCTCAGGCGCCCGGTCTCGTGGTGCCGGTCGGGTCAATCCTCTCGCCGCCGGTGCGGGCACAGCAACTCGCCGCCGTCCTCGGCCTCGGGTCGGGCCGCGTGACCTGGATCGACCCGGGGCCGGGCGGTGCGCCGCTGACACGAACCGTCCCGCTGGCGGCGTTCAAACCCCTCGCCGCGTGGGTCGAGTATTCGGCCCCGGCCCCGCGACAGTTCACGGCCGCGCCGGTGCCGTGCGACCCGTTCCCGTTCGAGCGGATCGTGGAAATCGGCGACGTGCTCGCGGACGTGGGCACCGACGAGGCGGAGTTCGAGTTGCCGGCATACCCGGTCCTCGTCGAGGCGCCGGCCGCCCCGCACCCCGGGAAGCGCGGCTGGCTCGCCCGCTCGCTGGAACGCCTCACCGGGCGGGGCGGGCCGCCGCGGGTACGGGAGGAGCCGCCTCCCGCACCCGCGAAGCCGGCGGCGCGGTCACCACGCCCCCCCGTGTCGGCCGACTCGCTGCTCCACGGCGCGGAGCGGGCGGCGCGGCGGAAGCAACTCGAGGCGCGACTGGTCCGTGACTTCGGCAAGCTCGGGCCGGGGCCGCGGACGGCGGTGTGGGCGGAACTGGCGACGGTCTACGCCGCGACCGGGAACCACTCGGACGCGGCGGTCTGCTGGACGAACGCCGTGTGGGAGGCCGACCCGCCACCCGCCGATTGGCTCGACCAGTGGTACGCCGCCGAGTGCCGCGCCGCTCGCCGCGTCACCGACGACCCGCTCGACCGCTGGCTGTCGGAGCCGGGGCGGTTCGGGGCGGCGCGGGTCGTCGCGGCGTTCACCGCCCGCGCCGCGCTCGCGCCGCACCAGGACGTCGTGCCGGCGCTGCCGCGCGTCGTCGCGCTGCTCGATCAGCAGTTCGACGACCTGCCCGCCCGGGCGGCGTGGCTGGCCGGCGTCGCGGTGGCGCGACTCGGCGGGGGCGACGCCCTCGGTCTCGCCCGCTGGCGCGACCGGCTCGTCGCCCGGCTGCGCGAAAAAGGGCCGGGGCTCGACCTCGACGAGCCGTCGTTCCTCCGGTTCCACGGCACGGCATCGCCCGAGCGGTTCCAGACCGCGAAGGACTGGCTCGTGCGGGTGAAGAAGCCGGTCATCGAGTGGGTCGAAAAGCTCGGCCCGACGGGGCGCCTCCAGGGCGTCGGGATGGACGCCGAGACGCCCTGCACCGCCGCGTACGCGCAGCTCATGCTGGCGTGGGGGCTCGGCTGCCTCGGCGAGCGCGGCCGGTCACTCGACTGGGCGGCGCGGGCGCGGAAGGTGCTCGGCCGGGCGGCCGGCGCGGGCGTGGACCCCGCCGCCCATGCGGTCCTTTCGGGGCTCTTCGCCGACCGCATCCGCGGCGTCCAGGACGGCCGCACGCACGCCGCGGGCATCCCCGCCGACCTGCGCGCCAGGTACGACGCGCTGGCCCCGCTCCCGCGGTACGCGGTCGACCGGCTGCGCGACCACTCGCGCATCCTGGAGCCGGTCGCCGGCGGGCTGGCGTTCCGCGGGCTCGACGTGCGCCCGTTCCGCGGCGGCGACCGGCTCGGCGAGCGGCTCCAGCTCCTCGCCGACGAGACCGACGCCGCCGCGGTCCGCGCCGAGGCGCGCGAGCTGCTCGACGCGTGCGCCGCCGACCCGTGTTCGGCGACGGTCCCGCGGGTTACGCTCACGCTGCTCGAAGCGGCCGGCGGGCTCGACGAGCCGACCGTGCGCGAGGCGCTGGGGCACGCGGTCCCGGCGGCGACGTGGCTCGACGCCTGGCTGCGGGCCGGGAGGTGGCCGGACCCGGACCGCGCCGACCGGCTCCCGAAGTACCTGGGTCGGCTGTTCGCCGCGGCCGCCACGGCCGCCGCCCGCTTCGGCCTCGGCGCCGAGGCCCGGCCGCTCGCCGAGTTCCTGGCCCGGCGGGCGGGCGCCGACACCGCCGTGCGGGCGGGGCTGACGCGCGCGGCGGGGGCCGTGTTCCGGGCGTTCCGCAAGCTCGGGCTCGCGTCCGAGACGGCCACAATCCTCGACCAACTCGATCCCACACGGGGCTACTGGCCCGCCGACGCGCCGCTGCCGCCGTCGCGCCTCGGACTCGCGGTCGGCTGGTTCGCGGGCGGCGACGAGGATGCGGCGACCCGCCTCCTCGACGACGCCCGCCGGCGGCTGTTCGTCGCCCGCGAGGGCGACCCTCGCGACCGCACGGAGCTCGCCATCGGCTACGCCGACGCACTCGGGTTCGCCCCGCCGCGGATCGCCCTCGGCCGGCTGGAGGAGCTGTTCCAACTCCTCGACCGCGTCACCACGACCGGCACGACGAACCGCTACTACACGCTCAAGCCGCTGGAACTCATCGACGCCGTGGTCCGGGCGGTGGTGACGGACGAGTTCTCGCTCAGCCCCGCCGTCCGCGGCTGGCTGGCGGACGACGAGTTCCTGATCCGCCGGCGCGTCCACCGCGACGTGGCCGCCGCGCTGCGGGGCGAGGGCGGATGACACCGCTCCTCTCCTGCATGCCCGTCTGCCTGCTGTTCATCAGCCTCGGGCTGGTGGCGTTCGCGGTCGTGCTGTCCGGCATGGTGCAGGACGTGCCGCCCGACCCGAACGCCCCGCCGCCCGAGCCCTCGACCTTCCCCGGCTGGAAGGTGACGCTCCTCATCTTCGCCGCCGTCGCGTTCGTGATGTGGGTGCTGACCGAAATCGCCGCCCCCAGCCAACCCCGACCGAGCTCGCTCATGCCACCTCGCCTCTCCGCCGCCGTCGTTGTCGCGCTCCTCGCCAGCCTCCCGTCGGCCCCGCCGGTCGGCGCCCAGCCGGCGGCGGAGTGGAAGCAAACATGGGTGGACGAGTTCGACGGCGCCGCGATCGACCCGGCGAAGTGGGACTTCGACCTCGGGAGCGGGTTCTTCAACTACGACGCGAACCAGTGGATCAGCGGCTGGGGGAACAACGAGCTCCAGTACTACACGAAGGAGGCCACCAACGCCTTCGTCAAGGACGGCGTGCTTCACGTCCGTGCCGTGAAGGAGTCGTATCAGGGGAGCGGGTACACGTCGGCGCGGCTTCGGTCGAAGAAGCGCGACGGCACACAGTTGTTCGCACAGCGGTACGGCAAGTTCGAGTTCAAGGCCAAGCTGCCGACCGGCAAGGGCGTGTGGCCGGCGCTGTGGATGCTCCCGCAGGACGACAAGTACGGCCCGTGGCCGACCTCGGGCGAGATCGATGTGATGGAGGCGCGCGGCCAGGAGCCGACGAAGGTGCTCGGCACGCTCCACTACGGCTCGCGCTGGCCGGCGAACGTCCACGCCGGCAAGGAGTACGTCTTTCCCGCGGGCCAGTCGATCGCCGACTGGCACACCTACGGCGTCGAGTGGGAGCCGGGCGAGATCCGCTGGGCGGTGGACGGCAAGGGGTACGGGTCGCTGTCGTTCTGGTGGTCGAGCGCGAAGACCGCCGGGACCAAGGGTGTCGCCCCCGCGGGCGAGGCGGACGTACTGCCGTGGCCGGCGCCGTTCGACCAGCCGTTCTACGTCGTGATGAACGTCGCCGTCGGCGGGCAGTTCCTCGGCAACCCGGACCGCACCACAGTGTTCCCCGCCGAGATGCTCGTCGATTACGTCCGCGCCTACGAGAAGCCCGGCGGCTACGGCGCCGTCCGGCCGCGCGGCGCGGGGCGATTCCCGTTCATGAAATAGAAGGCTCTTGTTCCGGGCGACCGGGCGACCGGGCGGCGTGTCCGATCCCGGTGCGGCGGGTAAACTAGGGGTAGAACCCTCCCGCCCGACGGAGCCTTTCCCTCATGCCCCTCCCGAAGCTGGTCCGGACCGCCGCGCTCGCCGCGGCCGTCGCCGGGCTCGCGTACTACGCACCCACCGGGGCCGACGCCCAGAAAAAGAAGGGCGACGCGCCGAAGGCCGGGGCGCCCCGCCCCAAGCGCCCCGACCTGCCGCCGAGCACCCTGCCGCTCACGTTCATCCCCGGCGAGCGGGTCGCGCTCGTCGGCAACAGCACCGCCGAGCGGATGAACCTGTTCGGCCACTTCGAGGCGATGCTGCACAAGAAGCACGCCGACAAGCACCTCGTCGTCCGCAACTTCGCCCGCCCGGCCGACGAGGTGGCGGTCCAGCAGCGGTCCGCGGACTACACGAAGATCGACGACCCGCTGTACGCCTTCGGGCCGGACACGTTCCTCTGCTTCTTCGGGTTCAACGAGTCGTTCGCCGGCAAGGACGGCGTCGCCAAGTTTGAGAAGGACTACGAGCGGTTCCTCGACGACTTCGCCAACAAGTACCCGCGCGACGACGCCGGCAGCAGGCCCCGCTTCGTGCTCGTCTCGCCGGTCGCCTTCGAGGCTCCGGACCCGGCGCTCGGCATCACGCCAACCCTCCCGACCGACCAGCGCTTCCTCCCGTCCGGCAAGGCGGAGAACGAGAACCTGAAGCTGTACGCGGCGGCGGCGAAGGCCGTCGCCGACCGGCGAAAGGTGGCGTTCGTGGACGTGTTCGCCGCGACGCAGGCCGCGTTCCAAGCGCAACCCGGCCTCCAGTACACGATCAACGGCTGCCACCTGAACGAACCGGGCGACGCGCTGCTGGCGCGGCTACTGGTCGAAGCGCTGTTCGGCGGGCCGGCGCCGGCGGTGGACGCGCAGCTTCGGGCGGCGGTCGTGGACAAGTCGTTCGTCCACCAGCAGGACTACCGGATGCTCAACGGCTGGTACGTCTATGGCGGCCGGCGCACCTACGACACCGAGACGTTCCCGAAGGAGTACGCCAAGCTCCGCGCGATGGCGGCTGTGCGGGATCAGTACGTCTGGGACATCGCCGCCGGCAAGCAGGTGTCCGCCGGCGTGGACGACAGCAAGACGGGCGAGCTCGTCACCCCGCCGACGCGGTTCGGAGACCCGCGGCAGAAGTATAGCGAGAACCCAGAGCTGAAGTACCAGACGCCGGCCGAGTTCGTCCGCACCACGAGCGTCGCGGCGGGGATGGAGATCCGCCCGTTCGCCGACGAGACGGTGTTCCCGGAAGTGGCGAAGCCGGTCCAGCTCGGCTTCGACAACAAGGGCCGGCTGTGGGTGGCGTGCATGCCGAACTACCCGCAGTGGAAGCCGGGTGACCCGAAGCCGAACGACAAGCTCGTCGTCCTCGAGGACACGAACGGCGACGGGAAGGCGGACAAGAGTACGGTCTTCTACGACCAGCTCCACTGCCCGACGGGCTTCGAGTTCTGGAACGGCGGCGTGCTGGTGATGGACCAGCCGCGCATCCTGTGGCTCAAGGACACGGACAACGACGGCAAGGCCGACCTGGTGGTCCACCTCTTCGACGGCTGGGCGAGCGACGACACGCACCACCGCGGCGGGTGGGAGTGGGGGCCGGGCGGCTACCTGCACCTGCTCGAGGGCATTGCCATGAGCACGACGCTCGAGACCCCGTGGGGGCCGCACCGCAGCCAGGGCGCCGGCGGCACGTACGTCATCGACCCGCGCAGCCAGAAGGTGCGGCAGTTCAGCCTGCCCGGCATGTACAACATGTGGTGCTACGTGTTCGACGAGTGGGGCCAGGGGATCGTCGGCGACGGCACCACCGCCAACCAGACGTGGGACACGCCGCTCTCGGGCGCCCAGTTCCAGGGCCGCAAGGGGATCAACTTCATCCTCCCGAACGGCGAGCGGCCGAACCTCGGCAACGAGTGGCTCGTGTCGCGGGCGCTGCCGGACGACGTGCAGAAGCAGTTCATCTACGCCTGCGTCATCAACCTGAACGGCATCCCGCGCTACACCATCAAGGACGACGGCGCCGGGTTCATGGGCACGCGGGTGAAGGGCGCCGACGGCAAGTGGTCGGACCTGATCAAGTCGCCGGACAAGCACTTCCGCCCGGCGAACCCGACGATCGGGCCGGACGGGGCGCTGTGGTTCGGCGACTGGGCGAACGCGCTCGTCGGCCACATGCAGTACAGCCAGCGCGACCCGAACCGCGACCACACCCGCGGCCGCGTCTACCGGCTCGTGGGCAAGGACAAGCCGCTCGTCACGCCGGTGACGCAGTTCGGCAAGACGGTGCCGGACCTGCTGAGCCAGTTCTCCGCGTACGAGTGGCGGACGCGCTACCGCGCCCGCACCGAGCTGCGCGACCGGCCCACGGCCGAGGTCGTGTCGGCGACGACCGCGTGGGTGTCGAAGCTCGACCCGGCCGGGAAGGACTTCGAGCGCCTGCGGACCGAGGCGCTGTGGGTGCAGCAGGGGCACCACGCCGTCCAGCCCGAGCTGCTGAAGGCGGTGCTGGCGTCGAAGGCCCACGAGGCGCGGGCGGCCGCGGTCCGCGTCGCGGCCGACGACCGCGCCTTCATCGCCGACGCACTGCCGATCCTCAAGGCGGCGGCGACCGACCCGCACCCGCGTGTCCGCACCGAGGCGCTGCGCGGGCTGAGCTTCTACAACACGCCGGACTCGGTCGACGCCATGCTGGCGGCGGCGAAGATGCCGCTCGACTACTGGACGCGCTACACCCTCGAAGCGTCGCTCGGGGCCACGGAGGCGACCTGGCGGCCCGCGTACCTCGCCGGCAAGGCGAAGGACAGCCCGGCCGAGCCGATCATGAGCGGGATCATCGCGTCGAACAAGGCCGGTGCCGCGGCGGCGCCGCACCTGAAGGTTCTCCTCTCCGCGGAGCCGCAGTCGGTGGAAGTGAAGAACCGCGCCACAACCGCGCTGGCCGGCCTCAAGGGGAGCGTGAACAACGGCCGGTCGATCTTCGTCCGCAACTGCACCGCGTGCCACAAGGTTGGTAACGGCGAGGGGCAGGACTACGGCCCGAATCTCGCCGGCGTGGGTGCGAAGATGCCGCGGACGAAGATCATCGAGTCGATCATCGACCCGAACGCCGACGTGGACGCCAAGTACGCCTCGACCCGCATCGTGACCCTCGACGGCAAGACCGTCAGCGGGCTGGTCGTGGCGGAGAACAAGACCGAGCTGGCGATCTTCGACGGGATGATGCGGCGGACCATCCGCATCGACGACATCGAGACGCGGGTGTTGCAGAAGCAGAGCAGCATGCCCGAGGGCCTGGCCGCGGCGATGGCGCCGTCCGAGTTCCTCGACCTGATCGAGTACCTGGACTCGCTGAAGCAGAAGTGACCGGTCAGCGGGGCGGGACGGTCCAGAGCTTGACCGTCCCGTCCCCGCCGCCGGTGGCGATCGTCCGCCCGTCGGGCGACACGGCCACCCCGAGAACGAGCCTGTCGTGTCCCCGGAGACTCGCCCGGAGGCCGCCGGCGGGCATGTCCCACACCTTCACCGTGCCGTCCTCGTGGGCCGTCGCCAGGACGGCCCCGTCCGCCGAGTAGGCCACGTCCACGGCCATCCCCGACCCTTCCACGGCGGGCCGCTCCTCGCGGCCCGGCAGCGCCCAGCGCTTCACCCCGGCGCCGGTCGCGACGGCGACCACGTCGCCGACCGGCGCGACCGCCAGGGCGTGAACGTGCCGCGGGCCGACGGCGACGCTCCCGAGCGCGGTCCCTTTCGCCCAGTCCCAGGCGCGGAGCGTGCCGTCGTCGCCGGCAGAGAGGAGCGTCTTGCCGTCCGGCGCGAACGCCAGCGCGTGGACGTGCCGCGTGTGGCCGGTCAGCTGTTTGAGCGGCGACCGGTCGGTGACCCTCCAGGTGCGGACGACGCCGTCCACCCCTGCCGCGGCGACCACCTCCCCGTCCCGGCTCACGGCCAGCGACTCGAGCGCCTTCGGGCCGCCGGACGCGGACCCGAGTTCGGCCCCGGTCCCGGCGTCCCAGAAGCGAACCGTGTGGTCGTCACCCGCCGACACGACGACGGCGTTCCCGGCGAACCCGAGTGCCCGGACCTTGCCGGTATGCCCTGCGAGGCGGTGCCGCTCGCGGCGGGCGGCCACGTCCCACACGCGGACCGTCCCGTCGTCGCCGGCGCTCGCCAGGAGCGCCCCGTCGGCGTTGAACGCGACTGCCCGGACCGGCCCGCGGTGGCCGCGCAGTGTGGCAGCGGCGTCTGAACGGGTGAAGAACCAGCCGCTGGCGGCCGCCGCGACCGCGGCGAGTGCCACGGCCGCGACCAGAAGCGCCCGGCGCGACGAAGGGGGCATCGGGTGCGGCCTCAGTTGTCGTTGAAGACTTCGCCGCCGGCGCGGGTGCCGTAGGCCGACCACACCACCGGATCGATCGCGTTGCGCACGAACCGGACCGACCCGTCGCAGAGCAGCGCGTTGACCCCGCCGGTGTGCCGGCTGCTCGCGTCCTCCACGTGGTCGAGCGGGTTGTTCGGCGTCCGCCCCTCGTCCGGCTCGCCGATGTTCGTCAGGCACAGCGTCGCCGGCCCCTCGTCGTCGTACCCGGGGTTCACCGGCGGGTTGATGCTGCCGGTCACCGCCCCGACCCACGTCGTCATCGGCGACCGCCGGCTCTCGCGCTCGATCACCATCAGCGTGAGTGTCGTGCCGTCGGTGACGTCGGCGACCCGGTACTTGCTGTTGCGGAGGAGCACGCCGGTGTTCACGTCGGGGAAGCCGGTCACCTCGTACAGCCCGCCGACGCCGGCGTAGTTGGCGAAGGCCACGTCGCATAGCGGCGCCCCGCCGTCGGCCACGGCCGTGAACGTGGGCGCCTTCGGGGCGTCGGACGGGCAGAGGAACACCTTCAGGCTCGTCGTCCGGACGCCGGTGTTGGCGGTGTTGGCGATGTCGAGCTTCAGGTTCGCCTGCCGGTAGAGCGGATCCTGTTCGAGGAACGGCAGGAGGTGCGCGCCCCAGCCCCAGCCCGGGCCGGTGCCGTCGGCGTTGGGCGCCGGCGCCGCCGACGTGTAGCCCGGTGGGAAGCACCCGAAGGCGGCGTGGTGGGCGTGCATCGCCACGCCGATCTGCTTGAGGTTGTTCGAGCAGGTGGTGCGGGCTGCCGCCTCGCGGACCTTCTGGACCGCCGGGAGGAGCAAGCCGATCAGGATTCCGATGATGGCGATGACGACGAGCAATTCGATCAGTGTGAACCCGCGGCGACGAATAGGCATGGCGCACCCCACGAGTGACAGTGCATGAAGCGGGATGACGGAATCAGATCAGAAACACGAAACTGATGCTAGTTACTAAAAAGTTATACGTCAAGCCGGCGCGTCAGGATTTGGTCACCCGCCCATCTTCGGGCACAGCGTTCGCGTGCGTCCGGCTCGGTCCCCACTCTGGGGTCCAGCCTACCCGGAGGTCACCGATGTCCCGCCTGTCACTCGCCGCTCTCCTCGGCGTCGCCGCCGGACTGATGGCGTTGGGCACCACCCGCGCGCAGGAAAAGAGCCCGTCGCAGCCGAAGGGCGGCGACCACGCGCATCACTTCATGGACTGTGCGAAGGCGTGCGACGACTGCGCCCGCATCTGCGAGGCGTGCGGCGCCCACTGCACGAAGCTGGTCGCGGAGGGGAAGCGCGAGCACCTCGAGACCGCGAGGACGTGTCAGGACTGCGCAACGGTGTGCGCGGCCGCGTCGGCCGTCACCGCGCGGATGGGGCCGTACTCGGACGCGATCTGCCAGGCGTGCGCGGACGTGTGCAAGCGGTGCGGCGACGCCTGCGAGAAGCACGCGGCAGACCCGATGATGAAGCGGTGTACGGACGAGTGCCGCCGCTGCGAGAAGGCCTGCCGCGACATGCTGGCCCACGCCCGCCAGGCGGCTCGTTAAGTGCCAATTGAGACACTTTGGTTCCTGGCCGCGGGCGGGTTGTTGGTGGCGATGGCGCTCGCGGGCACGCTCGTCGAGCGCCTGCCGTTGTCGGCCGCGATGTTCTACCTGGCGTTCGGCTTCGGGGTCGGGCCGGCGGGGCTCGGCCTCCTCACCGCCGACCCGATCCGCGACGCGGCGGTCCTGGAACGGCTCGCCGAGGTCGCGGTTCTCGTCTCACTCTTCGCCGCGGGGCTCAAGCTCCGCGCCCCGTGGACACACCGCCGCTGGCTCTTGCCCGTCCGCCTCGCGGGCCTGTCGATGCTCGTCACCGTGGGGCTTGTGACGCTCGTCGGCGTGTACGGGCTCGGGCTGCCTCCCGGCGCCGCGGTTCTGCTCGGCGCCGTCCTCGCACCCACCGACCCGGTTCTCGCCGCCGACGTGCAACTCACCGATCCGTGGGACCGCGACCGGCTGCGGTTCGCGCTCACCGGCGAGGCCGGGCTGAACGACGGCACCGCGTTCCCGTTCGTCATGCTCGGCCTCGGGCTGCTCGGCCTCCACGACCTGGGCTGGTTCGGACTCCGTTGGTTCGCGGTCGACCTCATCTGGGCGGTGGCCGGCGGGCTCGCCGTCGGGGCCGGGCTCGGATTTCTGGTCGGGGAGGTCGTCGTCTACCTGCGCTGGCACCACCGCGAGGCGATCGGAACGGACGACTTCCTCGCGCTCGGTCTCATCGCCCTGGCATACGGGACGGCACTGCTCGTCCACGCCTACGGGTTCCTGGCCGTCTTCGCCGCCGGGGCAGCGCTTCGCCGCGCGGAAGTGCGGGCGAGCGGCGACCGCCCGGCGGAGCAGGTGCGCGACCTGATTGTGAGCGGGAAGGGCGACGAACTCGCTACCGACCCGGACAAGGCGCCGGCGTTCCTGGCGGGAGAGGCCCTGCGGGTCGTGTCGCAGGTCGAACGGATCCTCGAAGTCCTGATCGTGGTCGTGCTCGGCAGCCTCCTCACGCGGGCCGACTTCCCGCTCGAGGTGTTATGGTTCGTGCCGTTATTGTTCCTCGTCCTGCGCCCGGTCTCGGCGTTCGCCGGCCTCCTCGGGACGAGTACGTCGGGCGTCCAGCGCGGCCTGGTCGGCTGGTTCGGGGTGCGCGGCGTCGGGTCGGTCTATTACGTCCTGTACGCAGTCAACCACGGTCTGCCGCCCGCTCTCGCCGACCGCATCGTGCCTCTGACGCTGGGCGTAGTCGTCGCGTCGGTCGTCGTCCACGGGGTCTCGGTCACGCCACTAATGACCGCCTACACGAACCTGTTGCGCCGGCGATCGGCGTCTCAAACGCCGGGGTAGGCGAGCCGACACGCCTGCCCGAGCAGAAATCCGAGCCCGGACAGCGAGACCATTCCCAGTGCCAGCCGGCGCCCCTCGCGCCGGTAGCCGGCGAACTCCTCCGGCGCCGCGAGGCTGCGCCAGGGCCAGTGGACGTAGGACACGTAGGCGAACAATCCCGCCGCCGCGAGTTGTACCACCACCTTGGCACCGATCAGCCCGAGCCACGCCGGGCTGTCCGGGGTCCAGCGCAGCCCCATGAGCACGAACCCCGACCCCGCGCACGTCAGCATCCCGGCCGTGACGACGTAGCGCATCCCGTGCGCGAGGTGGGTGCTGAACCGCTCGTACCCGGCCGCGTCCGGGAAGTAGTGGAACGCCTTCCCGTCCACAACGAGTGTCCGGTAGAAGATCGCCCCGAACCACGCGGCCGCGGACATCCCGTGGACGCAGAACAGTAGCTGTTCGAGTAGTTTCATGGTCGGCCCTTCGGGCGGGTGACAGGCCAGTACCCAGTCAACTGTCGGCGGCTCCGCGGGATTAACCGGTCCCGGCCGGCGATCCACCGGCGCGATAAAATCTCTCCTTCCCGACGGAGCGGAGCCGCACCATGCCCTCGCTGGCCGACCAGTTCCCCACGATCACCAAGCGGAACGAGCCGCTCGCACCGCACACCCGGCTGAAGATCGGCGGCCCGGCCGAGTTCCTCGTCGAACCGGCGGACGTGGACGAACTCCGCGCCGTGCTCGACGCCTGCGAGACCGCGAACGTGCCGGTGCGGATGCTCGGCGGCGGGTTCAACCTGCTCGTCCGCGACGACCCGGTGCCCGGCGCCGTCGTCCGCCTCACGTCGGCCGCGTTCACCATGATCGAGTGGGACGGGAAGAAGGTCGTCGCCGGCGGCGGCGCCCAGCTGTTCGACCTGATCGCCTTCAGCATGCGGCAGGGGCTCGCCGGGCTGGAGACGCTCGTCGGCATCCGCGGCACGGTCGGCGGTAGCGTCCGATGCAACGTCGGCGACAAGTTGGGCGAGATCGCGCAGGCGGTGCGGAGCGTGACCGTGCTGACCGAGGCGGGGAAGGTGCAGGTGCGCGCGCGCGAAGAGCTCGCGTTCTCGGAGCACGGCAGCGACCTGGACGAGCCGGTCATCCTCGCCGTCGAGTTCGCCCTCGACCGCGACGACCCGGCGGCGGTTCTCAAGCGGATGCGGAAGGCGTGGATCACCCGGAAGACGACGGAGCCGCACAGCTTCCAGCACGCCGCCCGGCTGTTCCACAACCCGCAGGGCAAGTCGGCCGCGGCGCTCATCGACCGGGCCGGGCTGGCCAAGGCGCGCGTCGGCGGCGCCGAGCTGAGCGAGCGAAATGCCAACTACGTCGTCGCCCACCCCGGCACGACCGCGGCCGACATCTTGCAACTGGTCGACCACGTCCGGGCGAAGGTGAAGGAGCGGACCGGCGTGGCGCTCGACCGCGAGTTGCACGTCTGGTAGGAGGCCGGCGTGGCACGCAAGAAGAAGCCGCCCGCCCCGCGGTCCGGGCGGGCGTGGCGTATGGCCGCGGCCGTCGCCGTCACGCTCGCCGTCGTCGTCGGCGCGGTGTTCGCGCTCGGCCAACTCGGCGACGAAGCGCTCCTCCGCGTCGGCGCCCGCGACCGCTACCGCACCCCGTTCGCGGGCGTCGCGTGCGACACCCCGCCCGGCCTCGACCGGCCGACGTTCCTCGCCGAGGTGCGCTACGTCGGCGGCCTCCCCGAGACGGTCAACGCGGTGGACCCGGCCGAGCGCGGGCGGGTCGCTGCCGCGTTCGCCAAACACCCGTGGGTCGAAGCCGTGGGGGGCGTCACCGCCGAACCCGGAGGTGTGGTCCGCGTCGCGCTTCGGTTCCGCTCGCCGGTGCTAGCCGTTACCACGGCCGAGGGCACGCCGCGACTTCTCGATCACACCGGTGTACTACTCCCGGTCGGTCCGACGCCGCCGGGCGTGGCCGAATTGACCGGACGGGTGCCCGCACCGCGCGCGGCGGCCGGGGAAGTGTATGACGACGCGGACGTCCGCCGGGCGCTCGACCTGACTACAACCTATCGCCCGACCCGGCTCGAACCCGTCGCCGGCGGGTGGCGGCTGACGCTGGCCGACGGGAAGCAACTCGTCGTCGCCCGCTAGCGGGTGCTGGTCCGGAAGCCGACGAAGGCCACCACCGTCCCGAGCAGCAGCCCGACGTGCGCCTCGCGCAGCGGCTCGACCGTGCGGATGCCCAGGTGGTGGCCGGCGACGACGAGCCCGGCGCCGACGATGACGAGCAGCCCCATCAGGTTCCCACGGAAGCAGAGCGACCCGAGCAGTAGCAGGCCGGCGAGCCCGACGTTCCAGCTGTCCGCCCACGCGGTCAGCCACGGCGGCACGTCCTCCACCCGCAGCGGCGAGGTTCCGTGAACCGCCGTCGCCTCCGCGGCCACGGCTTCGAGCGTGCCGAGGTCTTGCGCCTCGACCGCCTGCGCCGCCCGGCGGCCAGCCTCCGCCCCGGGAAAGAGTCCGTTCTGGTGCGCCCACAATCCGCACCCGGCGACCAGAACGGCGGCCAGGACCGCCCGCACCGGCGCCCCGACGAACAGGCCGAAGACCCGCCCGAGCGGGTTCGGCGGTGCCGGCTCGAACGCGAACTCGGGGTGGTGGGCCACGGGGACCGGCGCCCGCACGGAAAGGGTCTGCGCGGCAAGCGGGCGGACGGTCTCGACGCGGCGGAACTGGGCCGCCTGCTGCACCAGCGCCTCGGCGGCCGCGGCCGCCTTGCGCTCCGCCTCGGCGCGGGCCAGCCCTTCGGCCTGTAGCCGCGCCTGCTCCACGGCCTGCAGCAGCCGGCGCTCGCGAGCCTCCTTCCGCGCCCGCTCGACCCGGTCGATCAGCGCGAGCACCGGCTCGCGCCAGGCGGCGAACTTCTCCCGCCGCCCGGCCGCCCCGCCCCGCAGCAGCACGCCGCGGGCGGCGAGCTTGGCCTCGTACCCGAACAGCGCCTCGAAGAACTCCTCCCAGTACCGGCCGGCGAACCGCGCCACGAACAGCCGCACCTCGTCCTCGTCGAGCCCCTGGGCGCGGAGCTGGCGGACGAGCCGCTCGCACCCGCGCAGCGGCCCGCCGCGCTGCTCCTCGGCCTTGCGGTCGAGCCAGCGGCGGAGGCCGACCGCGAGCGCGACCCCCGCCACGCCGGCCGCGAGCCAGTGCCAGAACACGCCGGACATGGCGAGGAGGAGCAGGAATAGCGCGCCGCCGGCGGCGGCGATCCCGCGGTCGGCCCAGGCGAGCCCGAGGAGGAACTGGCGGGCGCGCGTGAACACCGGGCCGCGCGCCGACAGGCCGTTCAGCACGAAGTACGTCAACCCGACGTTCGCCAGCATCGCCATGAGCGCCGACGCCCAGGCGAGCTTGCCGAAGAACAGGAGGAGCGCCGCCAGCGCCGACGTGCCGACGACCAGCCCGGCGGCGACGCGGCCGCGGAGGACGGCGGCGGGGGCAGTGGTGAAGGCGTGGGCGAAACCCTCGAGCCGGTTGATCTGCTCCTCGCGCGGCACGAACCCGCCGGCCGCCGAGCGCACGCCGAGCCAGTCCTCCAGGGTGCGGATCACCTCGCCCATGTCCTGGAACCGCTCGCGCGGGTCCTTCGCCATCATCCGCAGGATGACGGACGAGACCTCGCCGGGCACCCGGGCGACGATCCGCTCCGGCGGCACGATCGGGTCGTACGCCTGCTTGCTCATCACCTCGACGGCGGTCGTGCCCTCGAACGGCGGGCGGCCGGTGACGAGCACGTACAGCGTGCAGCCGAGCGAATAAATGTCGGCGCGGTGGTCGACCGTGGTCGCGTCGCGGCACTGCTCGGGCGACATGTACGCCGGCGTCCCGAGGGCGATGCGGTGGCCCGTCAGGTTGGGGCGATGGGGCTCGGCGCCGCCCGCCGGCCGGGCGTCCGCGCCGTCGTCGCCGCGCACCTTCACGAGCCCGAGGTCGGCGACCTTCAGCAGCCCGTACTCGTCGAGGAGGAGGTTGTCCGGCTTCACGTCGCGGTGGACCATGCCGCGGTCGTGGGCGTGCTTGAGCCCCCGGGCGGCCTGGAGGACGTACCCGACGGCCGTCTCCGGGTCGAGCTTGCCGCGCTCGGCGACCAGGTCGGAGAGCGTCCGCCCGCGGACGTACTCCATGCTGAAGAACCGGGAGCCGGCCGCCTCCCCGATGTCGTGGATGTGCACGATGTTCGGGTGCGAGAGCTGGGCGGCGGCGAACGCCTCGCGGGTGAAGCGGGCGACGAACTGTGGATCGGCGGCGTACCGCTTGGCCATCACCTTCAGCGCGACCGCGCGGTCCAGCGACAGCTGCCGGGCGAGGTACACCGACCCCATCCCGCCGCGGCCGAGCTCTCTTTCCACCCGGTATCCCGGCACGGCGGTCGGGGGCGGCGAGTAATCCAGGTCGTCGCTCTGCCCGGAGAGGTTCGACACCGCCGAGAGCGAGACGGCCGACGACCCGTGTGCCGCGGGCGCGGGCGTCTGCACCAGGGCGGCCGGGCGGCCGCGGCCGGGCGTGGTCCGCGCGGCCTTCGCGGGCGCGTCGCCCTCGGTGACCGCCTGCGCCTCGCACACGGACGACTGACTGTCCGGGATGGTCAGGACGAAGGCGCGGTCGCACCCCGGACACTTCGGCCGGAACCGGCCGGGCTTCGGGTTCCGCAGCGTGAGGCGGTGTCCGCAGTGCGGACAGGCGACGCCGACGACGGCGCCCTCGGACGAGGTGGGCGGTGGCGGCATGGTGCGCGAGTGCGGGTCGGCCGGCCGCCGCGCTGCCGCGTGCAGCGCTCGGCTACCGGTTCAACCGGGAACTTAGTACAGGTTCCGGTCACCGGTCGGGTTTCACCATTCGCGTCAGTTGCCGAGGCCCGGGCGGTTCTGCTGAGGCGCGAAGAGTCAACCTAAACCGGCCGGTCCCGCATCCCGACCGCATCCCGCACGAGTTGCATCGTGACGCGGGCCACCTCGCGGGCACGCCGCGCGCCGGCCTGCAACACCTCTTCGACCAGCCCGGGATTCCGTGCGAGTTCCTTGCGGCGCTCGCGGGCGTCGGCGAAGAACGTCTCGATCTTGCCGAGCAAAACTTGTTTGGCGTCGCCGTAGCCGAACGGCCGCCCGCCGCGGGCGTCGGCACCGCGCATCGGGTGGCGATACAGGTCCGCCATCTCCTCGATCTCGGCCGGCGTGGCGAAGAGGCGGTACAGGGCGAAGGCGTTGCACGTGTCCGGATTTTTCGGCTCCTCGACGGGGGTCGAGTCGGTCTTGATCCCCATCACGGCCGTCTTGAGCGCCTTCCCCTCGGCGAAGATGTCGATCGTGTTGCCGTAACTCTTGCTCATCTTCTGCCCGTCGGTGCCGGGCACCACCGCCGCCTCGCCGAGCAGTTCCTTCGGCTCGGGGAAGACTTCGCCGTAGGCCTGGTTGAAGTACCCGGCCATGTCGCGCGTCATCTCCAGGTGCTGCACCTGGTCCTTCCCGACCGGGACGAGGTGCGAGCGGACGATGAGGATGTCCGCGGCCATCAGCACGGGGTAGCTGAACAGCCCGACGCTGGCGTCGATGCCGCGCTCGACCTTGTCCTTGTACGAGTGGGCGCGCTCGAGCAGCCCCATGCCGGTGACCGTCGAGAGGAACCACGCGAGCTCGCACACCTCGGGCACGTCCGACTGGCGGTAGAACGTGGCCTTCGCCGGGTCGAGTCCGAGGGCGAGGTAGTCGAGCGCCACGTCGCGCACGTTGTCGGCGAGGATGTCGCGGGCGCGCCGCGGCGTGAGCGCCTTGTTCTTCGCCGCCGCGCCGGCCTCGGCCGCCTCCGCGGATTTGAGCGTGGTGAGGGCATGGAAATCGGCGATGAAGTAGAACGCCTCGCCCTCGTCTTGCAGACGGATGTGCTGCCGGATCGCCCCGAAGTAATTGCCGAGGTGGAGCTTCCCCGACGGCTGGACGCCGCTGAGGATGCGCGGGCGGGACGGCGTGGCGGACATCGACGGCTCCGGGCTTTCCTTTTCCAGCACGACACGGTTACAGTACGCCCGGTTCACCCCCGGGACACCCGCATGGACGCGCCCGAAGTCCTCCTCGCCGCCCTCAAGGCCGCGCTCGCGGCGCCGGGCGAGCACCGCCTGTTCCGCTCCGGCAAGCTCCCCGGCCTGTTCCCGGCGCGCGCCGGCGAGTCGGCCGATCTGGCGTTACGTGCGTTGAAGGACGGGCTGCTCGAAACCGTCCGCGCCGAGACGCGCGGGAAGATGGTGACGGAGTGGGTGTCGGCTACGGCGAAGGCGGCGGCATTCGTCCACGAGCACGACTCGCCGAAGGCCGCGCTGCGCGAGCTACGCGACGTGCTGAACGCGACGCGCGCCGGCGTTCCGGTGTGGCTCGACGAGGCGCGGGCGGAAGTCGCACAACTGTCGGCGCGGTTCGAGTCGCACGCCGCCGCCCTGCTCTGCCGGCTGGACGACCTCGCCGACCGCATCGACGCCGCTATCCGCCGCAGCGAGTTGAAGTCTCCGGAAGTGGCGGGGGCAGTTGCCAACGTGGTGCCGTGGGCCGCCGACGCGCTGGTAGTCCTCGACCGCCGACGGGCGGGCGGGCTTGGGGCGGCGTGCCCACTCCCGGTGCTGTTCGCCGAGGTGAAGGCCCGACACGCGGACCTCACTCTCCCCGCGTTCCACGACGGACTGCGACGGCTCCACGACGTGCGGGCGTTGCGGCTCGTGCCGGCAGCCGAGATGCCCGAGCCCGAACACGCACTGCTCACCGACGGGGCGCTGATGTACGTCGCGGAGCGCTAGCGGATAAAGCGGCCACGGATCAGCACGGATGAAACACGGATAGGAGGCGATGTCGTTCCTTCTTATCCGTGTTTCATCCGTGACTCAGAACGGCCAGCGCTCGCCGAGGGCGGCACGCTGGGCGGCGGTGATGGACCGGATGCCCGCCTCGCCGAGTTCAAGCAACTGGTTGAGTTGATCGCGCGAGAAGGTCGCCTCCTCGCCGGTCCCCTGCACCTCGATGAACGCCCCGGCGCCGGTCATCACGAGGTTCAGGTCCACGTCCGCGGCCACGTCTTCGACGTACTCTAAATCCAACCGTGCTTCGCCGTCGATGATGCCGACGCTGATCGCGCCGACGCTCGTCGTCACCACGTCGCGCACGGCGACGCCGAGCTGCGGCTGCACCTTCGTGACCGCATCGACGACCGCGACGAGCGCCCCGTTGATCGCCGCGGTGCGCGTGCCGCCGTCGGCCTCGAGTACGTCACAGTCGATCCACAGCGTTCGCTCGCCAAGCTTGGTCAGATCGACAACGGCCCGCAGACTCCTGCCGATGAGCCGTTGAATCTCGACGCCACGGCCGTCCACCTTGCCGGCCTTGTCGCGCGGCTTCCGGCTGTGCGTCGAGCCGGGGAGCATCCCGTACTCGGCGGTGAGCCACCCCTTCCCCTTGCCGACGAGGAAGTCAGGCACCTTCGGCTCGACGGAGCACGTGCAGAGCACGGCCGTGCGGCCCGAGCGTACGAGGACCGAGCCGGGCGCGTTCCCGGTGTACCCGCGCTCGAACGCGAGCGGGCGGAGTTGGTCCGGCAGGCGGCCATTCGGGCGGGGCATCGCGTCACCTTACTTTTTCTGCAACCACTCCAGCACCGCCTTCTGCGTGTGGAGGCGGTTGCCGGCCTGCTGGAACACGGCGGCGGCGGGGCCGTCCATCACGTCGTCGGTGATCTCCTCACCACGGTGAGCCGGAAGGCAGTGGAGCACTTTGCACCCCGGCGCGGCGCGGTCTAGCAACTTCGCGTTCACCTGGAACGTCTCGAACCGCTTCAGCCGTTCCTCGCGCTCGGCCTCCTGGCCCATGCTCGTCCACACGTCCGTGTAGATCACGTCCGCCCCCTTCACCGCCGCCGCCGCGTCGTTCACCTCGGCGGGGAAGTCCTTCGACACGCGGGCGGTGTAGTCGGCCCGGAACTTCGGGTCGAACCCGTAGCCGGCCGGGCAGCCCAGGACGAACTTCGCCCCGAGCCGGCCGCAGCCGACGGCCAGCGACCGGGCCACGTTGTTGCCGTCGCCGATGAACGCCACCGTGCGGCCCTCGACCGTGCCGAAGAGTTCCTGGATCGTGAGCAGGTCGGCGAGCGCCTGGCACGGGTGCGACCAGTCCGAGAGCGCGTTGATGATCGGGATGGTCGAGTGCCTGGCGATGGCGTCGAGCGTGTCGTGGCGGTAGACGCGCAGTACCAGCACGTCGAGGTAGTGGCAGATGGTGCGGGCGAAGTCGGCGTGCGTCTCGCGCCAGCCGAGGCCGACCTCGTTCCCCGGCAGGTACAGCGACGTGCCGCCGAGGTGGGCGACGCCGCTCTCGAAGCTGACGCGGGTGCGCAGGCTCGGCTTCTCGAAGATCAGCCCGGCGACCTTGCCGGCGAGCGTCCGTGTCGGGATGCCCCGCGCGTGCGCCGACTTCAGCCGGCACGCCTCAGACAGGAGGTTCTTCACCTCGTCCGCGGACAGGTCGATCAGGTTCAGGAAGTGCGTCATCGGGGTCGAACCCCTCAAGGTGGGGAGCCCGCGGGACCACGCCCGCGGGCTCCGGTGTCGGTCGTGAAGTTCCGCCGGGGGTGCTACGCCTTCAGGTTCAGAATCACGTCATCGAGGACGTCGCAGCCGTCGTCGATCTGCTCGTCGGTGAGCGTGAGCGCCGGCAGGAGGCGGAGGACGGTCTGGTGCGTGGCGTTGACGAGCAACCCCTTCTGCAAACAGCCCTGCACGACCGGCGCGCCGTCCACCGCGAGCTCGACGCCGATCATCGTCCCCTTCACGCGCACGTCGAGGACGAGCGGGCACTTCGCCTTGAGCGCCTGGAAGCGGGTGGCGAACCGTTCGCCGATCTTCACCGCGCGATCGAGCAAGCCATCCTGCTCGATGGTCTCGATGGTGGCGAGCGCGGCGCGGGCGGCGAGCGGGTTGCCGCCAAACGTCGCCGCGTGCGTACCCGGCTTCAGCTTCTCGCCGACCTCCGGCCGGGCGATCACGCCGCCCATCGCCACGCCGCCCGCGAGCGCCTTCGCCAGCGTCACCACGTCCGGCTTCACACCCCAGTGCTGGTGGGCGTACCACGCGCCGGTGCGCCCCATGCCGGTCTGCACCTCGTCCAGCATGAGGAGCATACCGTTGCGGTCGCACAGGTCACGGAGCCCTTCGAGGAACCCGGCCGGGGCGATGTTGATCCCGCCCTCGCCCTGGATCGGCTCAAGGAGCACGGCGGCGGTCTCGGCGTCGACCGCCTTCTCAGCCGCGGCGAGGTCGCCGAACGGGGCGTACACGAAACCCGGCAGCATCGGCTCGACGCCGGCGTGGTACTTCGGCTGCGCCGTCGCCGTCAGCGCCCCCATCGTGCGGCCGTGGAAGCTGCCGGTGAACGTGAGGATCTTGTACTTGCCCTTCGGCTTGCCGGTGAGGCGGGCGAGCTTGATCGCCGCCTCGTTCGCCTCCGCGCCGCTGTTGCAGAAGAAGCTGACGCCGGCGAAGTCGGTGCGCTCCGACAGCGCCTGCGCGAGCAGCGCCTGCGGCTCGGTGTACCACGTGTTCGGGACGTGGATGAGCGTCGCCGCCTGCTCCCGCACCGCCTCCACGACGCGCGGCGGGCAGTGGCCGAGGATCCCGCAGCCCCAGCCGGGGAAGAAGTCGAGGTAGCGGTTCCCCTCGGCGTCCCACACCCACGACCCCTCGCCCCGCACCAGGCACACCGGGTAGCGGGTGTAGTTGCCGATCAGGAATCGCTTGGCGAGCGAGATGACCTGCTCACTCGACAGCGTGTCGGTCGCGGGCATGGCGGCGGAATACCCCCCTACGTCGTGATCTCGGTGCCGGTGAACGTGTCGTGGAGGAACACGTCGAGGAGCGAGTAGGGCACGCGGCCGTCGAGGATGAGGGCGGCCTTCGCCCCGGCGGCGAGCGCCTCGAAGCACGCCTCCACCTTCGGCACCATCCCGCCGTCGATCAACCCCAACGCGATCAGGTCACGACACCCGGCCTCGGTGAGACGCGGGATGAGGGACGCGGGTTCGTGCCGGTCGCGGAGGACGCCGGGCGTGTCGGTGAGGAAGACCGCCTTCTCGGCCTTCAGCGCCCCGGCGACCGCGGACGCCGCGGTGTCGGCGTTGACGTTCAGCCAGCCCGCGGCGTCGACCGCAAGGGACGGGAGGACGGGAACCGCGCCCGCGGCGATGAGCCCGCCGAGCCGGTCGGTGTCGACCCGGGTCACGCGGCCGACCCGGCCGAGGTCGATCGGGCCGTCCGGCCCGGGGAGCGTGAGCGGTTCCCCGTGAAGCGTCGGGCCGACCGCGAGCGCGTTCGTACCAAGATCGCGGAGCTGACGAACGAGGCCGGCGTTGAGCTCGTCCTTCAGCACGCGGACGACGATCGCCAGCGTCGCCTCGTCGGTGAAGCGGCGGCCGGCGACCTTCTTCGGCGTCAGGCCGGCGTCGGCCATCGCCCGGTCGATCGGCTTACCCCCGCCGTGGACGAGTACGGCCGGCACGCCGAGGAGGTGGAGCGCCGCCACCGACCGCAGGCAGGCGTCGGTCGCGGCCGGGTCTTCCATCGCGCTGCCGCCGAGCTTCACCACGACCGGCCGGCCGCGGAAGCGGGCCGCCCGGAGGGCGGCGGCGGCGAACGCGGCGGACGACAGCGGTGCCGGCGGCATTGAGGAAAGCCAGGGGCGCGGTCGCGGAAAAAACCCATCGTATGACCGTGACGCACCGTCGTCAACGGCCGGACCCGTGAAAGAATTGGGAAGGGCGTGCGGTTCCGATCGACAACGGTTCGCACATTCGCAACAATGCCGGTGATGGACCCGGCCGCCAAGGCACCCTCCCCGCCGATCGACGCCGACACCGCGCCGCCGCGCGAGGTGTCGGCCCTGGCCCGCCACCTCGCGGCGACGGCGGAGGCGCCGACGGCGGAAGCGGTCCTCCGCGCCGTGGCCGCGGCTAAGGGTCCGTGGTATCCGTCGGTCCACGCGCGGCGGACGGCGACCCCGCGGCCCGCCTTCGACGCCCCGCTCGCCGAACTGCGCGAGGCCGGGCTGATCCGCGTCGAAGCGTGGGCGAATGGGTTTGGCCAGGGCTACGTCGTCACGCCCGACGGCGCGCGGGTCGCCGAGCGGGTGGCGCACGCCGCCCCCGGCGGCCCCGAGCCGGTCACGCCCGCCCTCGCCGGCCTCCTCGACTTCCGCCCGCCACTCGTCACCCCGGCGCTCATCGGCGCCAACGCGGTTTGGTTCGGCGTCGCGTTCGCGGTCGCGCTCCGGTGGGGACAATCGCCGGCCGCCGCGCTCGGCGCGCCGTGGGTGTCGGTCGTCGAGCGGCTCGGCGCGGTGTCGGCCGAAGACCTGCTGCGGGGCGAGTGGGTCCGGCTCGTGACGTGCGCCTTCGTCCACCTCGGGTTCTGGCACCTGGCGATGAACACGGTGGCGATTGGCACGACCGGCCCGGCCGCCGAGTTGCTGTGGGGGCGGTGGCGGGTGCTGATGATCTACCTGACGGCCGGGCTCGCCGCGGCGTGCGCGGCCATGGCGCTCCGCCCGCTCACCGGCCCGGCCGACGCGCCGGCGGTCGTGGCCGGGGCGTCGGGCGCGACGTGGGGGCTGATGGGAGCCGTCCTCGCGTGGTTCGTCCGCTACCGCCACGACCTGCCGCCCGACGTCGCTACCGACATGGGCCGCCGGCTCGGGATCGCCGTCCTGCTCAACATCGGCATTTGCTTCCTCCCACAGATGAGTTGGGAGGGGCACCTCGCCGGCGGATTCGTCGGCTTCGCCGCGGCCGGGCTCCTCGACGCCGCCCGGTTCAACCCACGCCCCCGCCGCCGCGCCGCCCTCGCGCTTCTGCTTCTGCTGCCGGTGGCGTCCGTCGGCGGGCTCGTGTTCGCCATGCGGTACGGCAACGAGTGGGCGCCTCTGCGGGCGGCGGCGGTGCCGGTTACGGCACCCGCTCCAGCGCCCGCACCCGACCCGAAGACGCGGCTCGTCGCGCTCCGACCCGAGGCGGCACAGTCGGCGCGGTGGGCGGCGGTGCGGGTGTGGCTCGTTAGTCCCGACTTCCGCAACCGGTCACGTGCCACGGCCCGCGCCGAGATCGCCGCACTCCGCGCGCGGGTCGTCGCGACTCGCGACGGCGTTCCCGACACCCACGCGGCGGCCGCGGCACGGCTCGGCGAGCTCGACCGGCTGCGCGAACTGGTCGATCAGCTAACCATGCCGTCGGTCGAGGAGTGGCGATCGTGGGGCGACCGAAGGCGCGAGGCGGACCAACTCGCGGTGCGCCTGGACCAGCCCTGACCGGCCGGCCATCGTGGGGACACGGATAACTCACCCGAATCAGAGCAATACGGCGGCGCCGAAGCGATCGCGAAGGCTCGCACGAATCGGGGCGGGGATCGAGTTTCCCCCGAGGTCAAGGGCGATCAAACGATCGAGACCGGGTGCCGTGGCCAATACCTCCGCACCCGCCGCGCCGATGCCGGTCTCCGACAGGTCGAGGTGCAGCAGACCCGTCAGCCAGTCGGCGCGGAGCAGGTGACCCAGCCCGGTGTCGCCGAGCGGGTTGTCGCGTAGGTCGAGGACGTTGAGGGAACGCAGCGGCAGCGCGGCGAGTGCGAGCGCGGCGGCCGGACCCAGCGTGTTGCCGCCGAGGTTCAGCGCCCGCAACCGCGGGGTGAACGCGGTCGCGCCGAGGGACGAGACCCCAGACGCACCGAGCCCGGTTCGCATCGCGGACAGCGAGAGCAGCACCGGGAACATCTCCGCGGTCAGCCCCTCGAACGCACCGGCCCCGAGGGTGTTGTCGCCGACGTCCAGGCTCTCCACGCCGGCGGTCACGGGCGCCGCACCGAGCTGCCGTAGCCCGTCGGCGGCGAGGCGGTTCCCTTGCAGCGCCAGCGACCGGAGCGGTGGCGGCCGCCGCACCGCGGCGAGGGCGGCGACCATCGCCCCGCCGCGCTCCTCGTCGCGGTAGGAGAACGCCCGCAACCCGCGGAACGCACGCGACCCCACGACCGCCGCCGCCGTGCGGGCCGTGGTGAGGCGGGCGCCGATGTCGAGTTCGTCGAGCCCGGCGAGGTGTTCCGATCGGAGCAGGTCGCCGGCCGCCCACCGTCCGATCCCCTCGCTGATGACCAGCCGCTTGAGCCGCCCCAGCCCGGGGCACGCGGCGAGCGCGGCCACGTCGCCGACGGGGACGGCGGCGAGTTCGAGCGATTCCACCGGGGCGAGGTCGAACAGCCGGTCCGCCGCCGCCACGAACGCCGCCCCGGTCTTGGCCTGGACGCGGGCCGGAAAGCCGCGGGCGAAGGGCAGTCGCTCCCAGTCCAGGTCGTCGGGGAGTTCCGGGAGTTCCGCCCGCCACGCGCTGCCGGGCGGCGCGTCGCTGCGGAAGCAGCGGGCGCGGACCGCGGCGGACTCCCACGGCGCGGCCCGCGCCGCCTCGACCTGATTGCGGATGAACGCCGCGCGGTCGGCTTCGCCGAGGTCGTCGAGGGCGTCGGCGTAGACGAGGCGGGGGGTATCGTCGTCGGGGCGGTCGAGGATCGCACGGTAAAGGGCTTCGAGGTCGGTCATCACGGCGTCATTCTACCCGCCGGAGCAGGCCGCGATCGCGGAGGCCCGTTCAGCAGCGGGTACGGTGGGTGGTCACGCGGGCCGGGCCTCGGACGGGAACCAGCCGCGGTCGGGTTTCAGCCAGCCGACGATGGCGACGACCGCGAGCCGTGCGACGACCGCCGGCGTGGCGGCGAACAACCCGACCCGCCGCAGTGTGATCCCGAGCGACGCGACCGCCGACAGGTACAGCGCCGCCGTACCAGCCACCAGGGCACCGGCCCAGACGAGGAACTGACCCGCCGCGAGGCACGAAGCCGCCGCGAGGGCGACGAGCACTAGTCCGAGCGGCTTGCTCCCGCCCGGTCCGGCCGCGGCCCAGCGGTAGCGCTGCCGAACGAGGCCCGCAAGCCGCCGGGGGGCCGCTGCGGTCACTTCCGCCCCAGGACAGTACCGCACTCGCACGCCCGCGTTCCGTAGTTCGCGGTCGTACTCGGCGTCCTCGACCGGGCTGACGGTGGCCCAGCGGACGCGGTCGAGCACCGTCGTGCGAAACACCATCCCGGTCCCCCGCAATCGGCCGTGCAGGCCGAGGCGCTCCCGCCCCGCCGCAACCGCAGCATCGACCGCCGCCCCGACCGCGGCAACGAACCCGGCGGGGCCGTCGTCCGCGTTCCGCGACCACACCGCGGCCTGAACCACCTCGGCGCCGGCGGCGAGTGTCCGCGCCACCTCCCGCAGGGCCGTTGGGTTCAGTATGCAGTCGGCATCAAGGACGAGGACCGCATCGAAGGTGCCTCCCCCCAGCGATTCCAGCCCAGCAGCGAGGGCGTACCCCTTCCCGCGGCGATCGGGTGCGGCGCGCGTGACGACGGTGGCACCGTGCTCGGCGGCGACGGTGGCGGTGTCATCGGAGCAGTGGTCGGCGACGACCACCACGCGAACGCAGTCCGGCGGGTAATCCTGGGCAGCGATCGAGTGGAGGGCGGCGGGTAGCGTCGCTTCCTCGTCGTGGGCCGGGATCAGAACGACGACCGACGGGAGAGGCTCGACAAGGTGGGCAAGCGGGCGCCGGCGCGGGAGGCGGCCGAGCACGACGAACACGGCCGGAACGGCCACGGCGGCGGTTGCGGGGACGAGCAACCCGAGGCAAACCGCCGTCCCGGTCATCGAATCCCCCGCGTCGCCGCGATTCCCCCCTCCTCCTTTCGACCGGAACCCGCTATGGTATTCAGTCTACCGCCGGGGATCGCCCCGGCCCGGATTCCCCACGCACCCCGGAGGCCGCCGTGGCCAAGGCGAAGGAGGCCCGCTCGACGATCAAGCTCAAGAGCGAGGCCAGCGACCACTGCTACTTCACCGAGAAGAACCGCAACAACACCAAGGAGCGCATCTCGCTCCGCAAGTACGACCCGATCGTCCGCAAGCACGTGATCTACAAGGAAGCGAGCAAGCTGTAACGGCGCCGCGGACCGGGGCGACGCGCAGGGGGCTCCGGCCCCCTGTTTTCGTTCCCGGGGCGTGGTAAGGTAACCTGATCTTCACGCTGTCGGCCGGGGGGGGACGGGTCATGTCCGTGGGCGCGGACCGGGTGCTGGTAGTGATCGGCCGGACCCGACACAAGATGATCGTCGCCGAGCTCGGCGAGGCGGTGAAGCGCGGCGGCAAGTTCGTCGAGCTGCGCCTCGACTTCCTCGCCAAGGCCGTCGAGTTCAAGCGCCTCACCCCGTACAAGCAGTGCCCGTGGGTCGCCACCCTCCGCCGCCCGGTCGACGGCGGCCGGTTCTCCGGCAGCGAAGAGGAGCGGCAGACGATCATCCGCCAGGCGATCGTGTCCGGGGCGTTCGAGTGGGTGGACCTGGAACAGGACGTCGCCAAAACGGTCCCGCGGTTCGGCCCGGTGAAGCGGATCATCAGCTACCACAACCTGAGCGAGACCCCGGACCACTTGGAAGACCTGTACGCCGAGATGCTGAAGCTCGACGGCGACGTGTACAAGCTGGCGGTGATGGCCCAGACGCCGGCCGACGTGGCGCGCGTGCTGCGCCTCCAGAAGGCGGCGCCGAAGCCGACCGTGGCGTTCTGCATCGGCGATGTGGGCACGCCGAGCCGCTACCTGGCCCTGAAGTACGGCGCCCCGTGGATCTACGCCGCGTTCAACAAGGAGCGCGGCATCGCGCCCGGCCTGCCGAGTCTGGAAGAGCTCCGCACCACCTACCCGGTCCGGTCGGTCGACGCCGAGACGCGGGTGTTCGGCGTGGCCGGCGACCCGGTCGGGCAGAGCATGAGCCCGGTCCTGCACAACCACGTCTACCGGCGGCTCAAGCTGAACGCGATCTACCTTCCGTTCCGCGTCCCCCGCGGGCAGTTCCCGCAGGCGGTCGAGGAGTACGGGCAGATTCCCGTCGAGGGGTACAGCGTCACGATCCCGCACAAGGAGGCGGCGGCCGCGGTCGCGCGCGAGAAGGAACCGACGGTCGAACTCACCGGCGCGGCGAACACGCTGGTGCGCCTGCCGGACGGCAAGTTCTCGGCGGCGAACACGGACTACACGGCGGCGATCGAGTCGCTCAAGGAGCACCTCCGCGACAAGACGGGGGCCGACGGCCGCCCGGTGCAGCTGAACCAGTGCGCGGTGCTGGTGCTCGGGGCCGGCGGCGCGGCGCGGGCGGTCTGCCACGCGCTGCACAAGGAGGGCGCGCACATCACCATCGCCGCCCGCACCCCGGAGCGGGCGCACGCGCTCGCCGAGGAGGTGAGCTGCAAGACGCTCGACTGGCACGCCCGGCACAGCGTCTTCTTCGACATCCTCGTCAACTGCACGCCGGTCGGGATGCACCCGAACCTCGACGAATCGCCGGTCCACGTCAGCGTGATGAAGCCGGGGGTGACGGTGTTCGACACCATCTACAACCCGGAGACGACGCTCCTGATCCGTGAGGCGAAGGCCCGCGGGTGCGACACGATCACCGGCGTGGACATGTTCGTCCGCCAGGCGGCGCGGCAGGTGGAACTCTTCACCGGCCAGACGCCGGACCTGGAGCTGATGCGGTCGATCGTGCGCAAGGCGCTCTCGCCCCTGACCCGCGCCCTCGATACCGAGGACCACGACCAGCCAGATGCGCGCGAGGCCGGCGCGTGACGGATCCCTCGCCCACCCCGTCGTTCGCCCGTCGCGCCCGCAGGTTCGTGCTGCGGCGCGTCCCGTACTACCTCGCCTTCTACGTGGTGATGGTCGTGTTCTTCGTGCTGATCGAGAACTGGCTCGTCTTCCGCGGTAACACGGCCGCCGAGGCGTGGATGCCGCCGCTCGACCGGCAGACGCAGGACGTGAACCTCGTATCTGCTGACGGCACGAAACTCCATGCGTGGTGGCTACCCCCGACGCGACCGGAGTCCGGCGCCATTTTGTTCGCGCACGGGAACGGCGGGAACCTGTCGTTCTGCGGGGATTTGGCCTCCGAATTGACCCGCACGACCGGGGCGGGCGTGTTCCTCTTCGACTACCCGGGGTACGGCCGTTGCGACGGCACGCCGTCCGAAGGCGGGTGCTACGCCGCTGGCGATACAGCCTACCGGTGGCTGACCGACGAGGCGAAGATTCCCGGCAAGAGTGTGGTGCTGTTCGGGCAGTCGCTCGGGAGCGGGGTGGCGGTCGATCTGGCGACGCGGCACGAGCACCGGGCGCTCGTGCTGATGTGCCCGTTCACGACACTCCCGGCGGCGGCGAAGAGCCGCTTCCCGTTCCTGCCGACGCACACGCTCATGCGGTCGCGGTTCGACAGCCTCTCGAAGATCGCCCGCTGCCCGCGGCCGCTGTTCGTGGTCCACGGCACCGACGACCGAACGGTCCCGTTCTGGCAGGGCGAGGCGCTGTTCGCCGCGGCGAAGGAGCCGAAGGAGTTCCTCCGCCTCGATGGCTTCACGCACAACAATCTGGCCTGTGAGCAGTTCTATAGCCGACTGGCGGCGTTCCTCGACCGACACCCGGCGAAATGACGCAGCCCTCGGGGATCCCCCGAGGGCTGCCAACCGGGAGTTGCAGAAGGGGCAATAGGGCAATAGGCCACTAAGCAGCGAGCCGGAGTTCGTTGTCACCTTTGACGCGAAGTCGGCGGCGGTAG